>Ga0209541_10014643_pt1 | contig 11800 bp, 14 predicted proteins | sample RifCSPlowO2_01_FD_184027 | JGI IMG/M metagenome (GOLD analysis project Ga0209541, IMG submission 184027) | Groundwater microbial communities from Rifle, Colorado - Rifle CSP2_plank lowO2_0.1 (SPAdes) (version 2) | ecosystem: Environmental > Aquatic > Deep subsurface > Groundwater | place...
TTCTTTGATGTCTGCAGGATTTTTTCTCTCATAAGCGGTTTTTAATAATTCCCTCTCCTCATCACTCAATTTTATAATTTGTCCCTTTGCATTTTTGGCAGACCAGCTGTTTGTTCCAGGATTGTAAGTATAAATGCAATCAAGGCAGTCTGCATTTGCTCCAATCAACTCATGTCCAGTATATCTTTGTAGCTCTAAGGCTGCATCACTTCCAGAATCACTGCTGCTAAAATAAACCGGCACAAATGAAATAGCCAATATCAGCAATGCAAGCAGGATTATTCCTATCCCAAAAAACAATGCAAATCCAAGCACGTCACTGGGTTTTATGTGCAGGTGTGAAAATTCAATTGCCTTTTCCAGTTCTTTTTCTTCCTCAGGCTTTAACCTCAAGGTTATTATGTTCCCAAACAGCCTTGTAGTATTTTCATAAAAAGAATCAGTTCCAGACAATGCCCCTTTCCTAAACAGGTCATATTCCCTTGAAAATGTCTTGTTGTCTTTCAGGTCTATGTTATCTGTGTCTAAGTTCTCGCCTAGTTTCCTCTCATACTTATGCAGTATATTCCTTATCTCTTCATCAGCCATCTTTTTATATTTTCAGCGCCTCATTTTTAATTCTTTTATCGCCATTTTCAGCCATTCTTCCCACTCGAAAAAAATCCTGTTCAAATCCAGGCAGCCTGTGTTTTCTTTCACATAATCGCTTATTTTATGGAATTGGTCATTTGAATAAACAATGAACTCAGCCTCAAGCAAGCCAGGCAGGTTTTCTTTTTCAGAATAGTTGACAATCGTTTCTTTGATTTTTGCCCTCAGCAATATATTGCCCCACACAGCATCCCAGTTCCCAGCCCATTCTTTTACATTTCCAGCAATTGATTTTATTATCTCGCTGTCTCCATTTATCAGGTCATCTGTCGGCTCAAGCATGTCTGTCTTCGAATTGTATTTCATAAGGTCAACAAATCCCTTTTCAGCAAGAGGATCATCAGTCCAGTGCTTTCTTACCTCTGTTATCTGCACTATTCTTCTCCACTTGTGCATCCCGTCAGGGCTCTTTATGGGGTTTGCTATCACAATTATGTCAGTTGCCTTGAAGCTTGTTTTGGGCACTTGCAAATCATTTACTACCCTGTCATAAACCCCATAAGGGCTGTCTCCATGTATTGTTCCTGCAACTAAATTCGCTAATGCTCCGATCCTCATTGCCTCGTACAATGCAAAACTTTCTAGACTCCTTATTTCTCCTACAATTAAAGAAGAATCTCCCATTCTCAAGCTTGTTCTTATTCCCTCATCAGCAGGCACTTCAGTTCCGCCTTTTGTCAATGCACTCCTGACTTTCATTGGTTGTATGTTATATCCTAATATTCTCATAGCTTCTGAATTAATCTCTAAAGTGTCTTCAATGGTTATTATTCTGAATTTTCTCATCATTTCTAATAATGACGCGCCCAAAATACTTGTCTTCCCGCTTGATCTTGTACCTGCAAACAACATGGTTCTAGATCCATCTATCAAAAAACTCAATAATCCTGCTCCAAGAGGGCTTATCATTTTTTGTTTTATGAACAATGGCATTGTCCATGGCTTGTCCCTGTGCCTTCTCAATGAAAATGCTATTCCATATGGATTTAGGGGCTTCTGTATTATAGAAACTCTTGCTCTCGCACCCGGTATCGCAAGCTCTGTATCTAGTATCGGATTTGCTTCGTCCAATGGCCTCCCAGACAATATCCTGAACTTGGTTGCCCAGCTTTCCACATCCTCTCTTGAAGGCATTATGTTTGTTGAGCATTCTTCATAATTTTCATGAACTAAGAATATTGGCGTGTCTCCAACAGGCGAATTTATTGTTATATCCTGCACTTTTGGATCCTGTAATAATACTTCTATCAATCCAAAGCCGACTGTATATCTCACCAGTATTTTTGAGAGTTCATCAATCTCTTCCTGTGTTAATTCCATATTCCTGTTGTCTGCCAGTTCCTGTAGCAAGTCTTTCCCTATGTTATAGAATGTTTCTCTCATTTTCTCTGGTTCTAAAAATTCTTCCTCGCTTGGCTTGTGCTCAGCTAAAACAGTTCTTGCTAGATCCAATAGCATGTACTTGTCTTCGCTTATCTTGAACTCTGGTGGTGTCAGGTGATAAAGGCATTTTATGTCGGTTTCTATCTTGAATATTGTCACATCAGAATTGTTCACGCTGTACACATCAAGCTCTTCAGCAGTTATTGGCTGTTGCAGCATGAGCTTTGTAAAAACAAAATCGGGCATTATGCTTGCCCTGAAGATTCTTTTGTAAATGCTCCTGTCTCCTATGCTGTAGCCTGCAGTCTGGCCTTTAACAAGATTTATCAGCCTTGTGCTTTCAAGCATGTTTTCAATCTGATTCAGTCCGTCTATGAAGGCAGAACTTGTTTCTCTTACAGCATCGCTTGCCTTTGCATTCCTTATCTTTTCTTCCCTTAGTAATCTCTTCAATTCTACATATGCCCCTATTGGATCATTCCTTAAAAGGTTTAAGATAATGTTCTGCAGCTGCCCCCTCCATGCAGCAATGTAGCCGCTTGACTCCATGTTTACTGGCAGGTCAGCTAATGTTATCAATTTCTTTTGTCTTATCAAAGTCTTGTATAAGTTGGCTATCTCTATAAGCATCTGTGTCTGTTCATAATCATAATTATACTGCTTCCTTTGCGAGAATATTATTCTTGAAACCCCTGGAGATTCCACCAGCTTGTCTATCGTTGTGGCCATGCACAATGCATTGTCTTCTAGCGATGGTGCAAATGTCCATCTTTCTGCATTTATCTTCATTACATCTTCTTGTCCTTCTTTTACTATAGAATAATCCCTTTCAGTCATGTTACCACTTTTTGAAGTTTACATAATATTTAATATTAACTAAATAAGATATAAACTGATACAATAAATATCTTTCGCTAACATGGCAATTGAAACGCAACCAGATTCATCTTACATTCTAAATGAAGTAATCAATAGGTTAAGGGCATTGGAGAGCAAGTATAACCTTCTGGCAGAAAAAACCCTTATGATAAATAAGAACATGCTTGATGAATATAAGACATTGGCTCGCCATATAAAAATCATGGAATCTGACACAAGGGAGCTAAAGCTTGATATAAACAAGATAAAGGAAGTCATAAAAGATATTGCAAAAGAAAATGAGAACTACGCAAGAAAGGAAAGTGTCAAGGTACTAGAAAAGTATATTAACCTGATAGACCCATTAAAATTTGTTACAGAAGATGATGTTAGGAGAATAGCAAAAGAGGTGGCAAAATCTGGCAGGTAATGAACCCCCTACAAATATTGCAGTAAGTCTTAAGCAGCAAGGCATGAGCAACCAGCAGATAATTGCTAAGCTTGAAAATCAGGGCTATAACAGTCAGCAGATAGCAGAAGCCATGAATCAGCTTGGAATAAAGAACAACATTGAATCTGGTTCCCAGAATAAAATGCAGCCATCCTTGCTTGATGAAGACATTCCTGTTCCCTCTCCTCCCCAGCCAGAACAACAGCCTTATCTCCAGCAAACCTACCAATATCCACAGCAGCCGCAGCCAGTTCAAATGGAACAGCAGGCCTTTAATCTATCTTCAGGGCAATCAGATATCCAGGAGATTGTTGAAACAATAGTCGAAGAAAGATGGCAAAGATTTTCAGACACAATGACAGATTTTGAAATCTGGAAGTCCCGCATTAATGATGAAATCATCTCGATAAAGCAGGAAGTGATAAGGGCAAACAACAGGTTTGATATCCTGCAAAAATCAGTTTTAGGAAAGGTTGATGAATACAATAGGAACATAAGCGATGTAAATTCTGAGATGAAAGCTTTGGAAAAGGTATTCCAAAACATAATAAATCCATTGACTTCTAATATAAAAGAGTTGTCAAGGATAACAAAAGAATTAAAGGAAAAATAATCTAATAATTTTTTCCTATTAATCTTACAGTCTGTGCTGCTATGACTAATACTAATGCTGTAGTTAATAGTCTTGGTGAAAAGACAATCCTTGCAATGTCATATGTGATGCCTTGTTTTGTTGCAGCAGCATCTCCTCCTGCCAAACCCTGTACGAAAGGCCCATAAACCTGGCTTAATACAAATCCAAACATCAATATTATTATAATTATAAGCAGCCATGCTGTGCTTGATTCTTGGAATACGCTGGCTATTACGCTTTCTTTTACGCCGACGAACAAAAATAAGGTCACTATCATTATGATCAAAAAGAATAATATTACCAGCCATGGTGTTATGGTCGTTATTACTGTGCCAACACCTGGCGTCAGCATGAATAAAACTGCAAGTATAAAGGAAACAGCAAGATTTATTTCCCTGGCAGCCCCAAATACTTTTGTTTTGTTAAGCACTGCATAAAGCAGTAAAAATATGAATAAAAATACAAATATTGGAGACAATTTTGGCAATAAGCCAAGATCAACAGGCGAGGCCATATTATTTGTCGCCCCTTAACTCTTTTCCAAGGCCCTTAAAGAAATCTGCAACACCATGACCCTGGCCTTCTTCTTTTTCCCTGGTAACAAGCCATATAATTATTACAAAAACAGCCACAAATATTATTATGCTTTTTGTCCTGCTGTCAAGGTTTGTAAGCCAATCAGGCAGCAAGTATCTTCCGCTTAAGTAGTCTACGCTCAAGCTCCATATTATAGCCAACACCGACACTATTCCTGCAACAGCAAGCATGCCATTCCCCCAGCCAGCATACTCTTCTTTTATGAATATTGCCAATAACAGCAGCAGCATTAGGAATATTACTATGAATATTGAAACATTTGGCAAAAACCTATTAATCAGCGTAACTAGTTGCGTGTTTCTGACAAATAAAATTCCTATGACCAATGCTATGACAACATTGAAATTCTTTGCTTTATCCCCCAATATTTTTGATTTTTGCAGTACTGCAAATACAATTGTAAATACCAAGAGAAAAGGCAAAGCTACATCATATATTCCAAAATCACTAAAATCACTGATTAGATCTCCTAAATAAGTCATGTTTTATCCCCCTTTGAAGAAACTATCCAATAAACAGCCCCTATCATTATGGCAACAAACACAAGCGAAGGTATGAATGTTGCCTGCCAGTTTTCAACTATGTAATCTAGTACAGTATCAAGCCATCCAAAAGAATTCAGGAATATTACTATGCCGCCAACACCGACAAGTATGCTCATTAAGGCCTTCCAGTATTTCATGTTTTCAAAATTGAATTCCTTGTCGCCAGAGGCATAAGAGCCCACCATTAGAAGGTATGCTACTATGACAACAAGCAATATGCCGACATAAGGCAGTGATTCCTGCACAGCAACAACTACCTGCGGTATCGCTATAAAGAATAAGGCTATCACAAAAGATATCATCGAGTTTATGTTTGCCTTTGGCTTTCCGTCTTTTGTTACGCCCAAAACTTTTGTTTTTTCAAGTATTGCAAAAACCAAGGTAAAAATTAGCAAAAAAGGCAATACTACATCAAAGAATCCAAACCTCTTTAAAAACTCTAGCGCATTGCTTAACGGCGTAGCCATATTACAAAATTCTTAGTTTAACTGATTTAAATAGTTTGTTATTTCTATTCCTCTTTTCCAGAAGGTTCTTCGTAACTTGGTACTGCAGCCTTGCTTATTATTACAACATCGCCGATTGCCCTAACCATATGGTGTGGTACTATTACTCCCTTCGCTCCACCTAGGACCTTGCTTAAAAAAGAATTTTTTGTGGCCTTAACTTTCCACCCAAAAACTTTGTTCGAGCTGATTATGCCTTCTTCAACATCCCCAAAATAATCTCCTAAATCAGTAAAAACTCGCATATCATACAAATCAGTTATGTTTTTTAGTTTTAGCATGAAACTCACACTCCTTTATTATGTTAATAATTTAGCAAGTCTTTTATAGTTTATAAATATTTCTGTGATGATGCGAGATTATAAGAATATAACTATCATAGGCACATCTCATATAGCCAAGGAAAGCGTCAATTTGGTCAGGGAAAAGATAAACGAGCTCAAGCCAGGCATAGTTGCACTTGAGCTTGACAAGTTAAGATTTGAAGCATTGTTCTATAACAAGAAAAGGAAAAACAAGCTAAGCGACATTAGATACATCGGCATCAAGGGTTTCCTTTTTAACATCATAGGCGCTTACATTGAAAATAAGCTGGGCCGCATGGTCAATGTTAAGCCTGGTTCTGAAATGAAGGCTGCTACATTGGCTGCAAAGGAAAACAACGCAGATCTCGCCCTGATAGACCAGGATATAAGGATCACTCTGAAAAACCTATCAAAGGCATTTACCTGGAGGGAGAAATTAAGGTTCATTGCAGAGATAATAAAAAGTCTTCTTAAAAGGGAAAAAATAAGTATAGACCTAACAAAAGTTCCTGATAAGAAGCTCATAAAAAAGCTTACTGAAAAAATGAAAAGAAATTATCCCTCTATCTACAAGGTTTTGATAGAAGACAGGAATAAGGTCCTGGCGAAAAATTTATATAAATTGATGGCCACAAACAAGAAGATAATTGCAGTTGTTGGTGCTGGTCATGAGGATGAAATAATAGATATTATTCAAAAGATGTGAAAATATGTTTACGCAAAAAGAAAGAAAGCATTTAATCATTTCAATTCTTGTATTAGGCCTTGCATTCGGCTTGAATGATAAGCAGCCGGCATTTAACATTGTAAATTGGACGTTCAACCTTGTCCGTGCTGTTTTTTCAGCAGCAATAGTCTTGCTGCTTTATGAGTTGATTCACAAGTTCATTGCAAGAAGGTATAATGCCGACACAGAATATGAGCTATGGTCTATAAGAAGATATGGATTCTGGCGTTCTGCAAGGTTCCCCAAAAAAATATTTGGTCGCACAATTGAATCCTTTCCTCTTGGTGTTGTGCTTTCCATACTTGCAGCATTGCTGTCAAATGGCACGTTTTACCTTACCCCTATATCCTCATTTAAAATAATTGAAAAGCCGCACCTTAGGATAGGCGCAAAATTCAGGCAGCTCACGAATTTCGAAGAGGCAAAGATAGCTGTTTCTTCTATGTTATTCCTTGCAGTGATAGCATTGATTCTGGTTTCATTAAACTATCCTGTAATCTTCAATCAGCTTGTTACAATGTTGTTTGTGTTCATAGCATACAGCTTGATTCCATTTTCTAGTCTTGATGGTGCAAAAATATTTTTTGGTTCGGTTCCATTATACTTGGCAACATTGGCATTCATATTGGCAGCCTATTTCCTTATAGATGTCGCAGGCATTTTTTCTATTTTATTGATTGCTTTGCTTGGCGCTGCTTTCATCCTCTTGTTGTATTTCAACACTATAAAAAATAGCTAAAAAACTTTCATGAAGCTAAAAGATCCCTTCTGAACCAGCCATATTATTGCCGCATAATTGATTATTGCAAAATGTCCTGTATATATCGCATAAAGAAGCATCAGCCCTGCAACCATATCGGCAATGCTGGCAAGGTATCTTATAAATACAATTCCTTTTATTATCAGGTAGATTGCAAAGAACAATCCATAAAAATCCACATTGAACTTCAACAGCAATAAGGATATTCCTGCCAATATGTCCAGCAAGCCAAACAAGTATATTATCATCAGCTTTCGTTCTTTCACAACAATTATAAATCTTTTCAACATATTGTTGTCATGTTCTCTCTTCAAAATTTCTCTCCGAGACTGTATCAATCGAATATTCTAAAAGCCTGCATTGATAAGAACTGCCTTATTATTTTGCCTACAGGCATTGGAAAAACAGGAATATCTTTGCTTCTCGCAATAGAAAGGCTCAACAAGTTTCCTGATTCAAGAATACTGTTTTGCTCCCCAACCAAGCCCTTGTGCCAGCAGCACAAGGAAACATTCTCAAGCAGCACAAATATAAGCAAAGAGCATTTATTGCTATATACAGGTCTGTTGAAGGCAGATTTAAGGCAAAAATTATTTCCAAACAGCAAAGTCGTGATTGCAACCCCCCAGACAATAGAATCAGACATAAGAAATAATTGCATAAATCTTGAGGATTTTTCTTTGTTGGTCATAGACGAAGCCCATCGCTCCAGGATGAAATATGCCAGTACCCTGGTAGCTAAAAAGTATATGGAAACAGCAAAAAACCCAAGAATTTTGGCATTAACTGCCTCACCTGGAAGCACGAAGGAAAAAATTAAAGAAATATGCGAAAATCTTTTTATAGATAACATAGAGGTAAGAACTGATACAGACGAAGATGTTATTCCTTATTTGCAGAATAAATCAATATATTATGAAGAGGTGCATCTGACAAATGAATTCGAGCAGATTAAAAAATTGTTAAGATCTGTATACACTGAAAAGTTAAAGCACCTCCGAAAGATAGGGTTTACCAAGCCGCCCAGCTTGACTAACAAAAGGGATCTTATAATGCTGCAAATGCAGTTTCAAAAAGAATTGAGCAGGCATAATCCATCTGCTTTTTTTGCAATATCTTTGATTGCAGGTCTGCTAAAGCTAAGCTATCTCATAGAGCTTATAGAAACACAAAGCTTGAAACCATTGCAAAATTTCTTTAATAAGCTGAGTTCAGAAAGTACAAAAGCAGCCAAGAGTTTGATGAAGACCCATGAAATAATCGAAGCTAAAAATATAACTGGCAGCTTAATCGATAATGGTGTTTTGCATCCAAAATTAGAAAAGCTAATATTAATAATAAAAAAGCAGCTTTCGACAAGCCCTCATTCAAAGATAATAATATTTGCAAACTACCGTGATACTATAAGTGAGATATTGGAAGAACTAAGCAATGTCGAAAACTGCAAGCCGATAAAGTTAATAGGGCATAAAGATGGTATAACTCAAAAACAGCAGCTGGAAACAATATCAAGGTTTGAATCTAATGAGTTTAATTGCTTGATTACCACTTCAATTGGCGAAGAGGGGCTTTCAATAGGGACATTGGATACAGCAATTTTCTATGACAATGTTCCAAGCGCAATCCGCAGAATACAGCGTGAAGGCCGCGTTGCAAGGATAAAGCCAGGCAAGATAATTTATTTGATTGTAAAAAATTCCATGGATTCAGCATATCACTGGAAAGCAAGAAAGGATGAAAAGATAATGAAGACTGCAATAAATAATATAAAAAACAAGCTTGAAGAGCAAGAGTCCCTGGCAAAATATGAAAGTAATAGTTGATTACAGGGAAAGGGCATCAGGTATAATCAGGGAGCTTGCAAAGCACAGCATCCATCCTGAAGAAAAATCATTGGTTATAGGCGATTTTATAATTCAGACAATGGATGTAAATAATAACACAATAAATTTGTGCATAGAAAGAAAGACCCAGGAAGACTTCTTGAATTCAATCGTTGATAAAAGGATTCTTAAGCAATTGATTGATATGAAAGAGCAATTCCAAAATCAGCTGCTAATAATAGAGGGCCAGGGCAACCTATATTCAATAAGAAAATTTCATCCTAATGCTATTAGAGGCATGCTTGCAGCAATTGCCATTGACTTGCAAATCCCAATTATAACAACAAGGTCTGTTTCAGATACAGCCTCATTTATAGCAACAATAGCTAAGAGGCTTGAAAAGCCAGGAAAAGAGATTGGCTTGGTTGCCATGAAAAAACCGCTTTCTATCAAGGAGCACCAGGAATTTATAATCGAGTCATTCCCTGGCATAGGCCCTGTATTGGCAAAATCACTTCTCCATGAATTCAAGACAATAAAAAATATAGTCAGCGCCAATGAAGAAGACTTAAAAAAAATAGAAAAAATAGGCAATAAAAAAGCAAAAGAGTTGATGGATATAATCCACAAAGAGTACCAATGATCTTATTCCAGTCTGTGTTGATGCACACCACTTTCTTTCTTAATTCCAAACATTTTATGAACTTAACGCTCGCCTCAGCCCTCATCAAGATTAAAATAATTTATATTGCTTCAAGTCAGTATATACTGGGCCATCGCTTTTCAGCTCGCTTTTTATCAGCTTGAAATTTTCCACTTCAAAACACAGCTTTTCAACATCATACTTTAATGAATGTGAAAATTTTTCCTTGTCAATTATATTTTTGACTCTTGCCAGTGTTATGTGCTCTTTAAACTCCTCTCGAGAGCCAAACTCATTTTTTAGTTTCATTTCAATCTTATTCCATAAATCCCCTATGTTTCCAGAAACACCCACATATAGAACTCTTGCATTTCTAGGGCTTGGAAAAACCCCTAAACTGTTTAGGCATAATTTAAACTTTCTATGCCTTACCTTCTTAAGCAGTTCATCAATTTTCTCTATTTTGTCATCGTCAACGTCTCCAAGAAATTTTAGCGTCAAGTGAAACCCATTTACAAAATTAAAATAACCTAGCCCAAGAAACTTTTTTTGCAATTCCTTTAAGTAAGCAGTAACCTCTTCATTTATCATTATGGCAATAAAAAGCCTCATTTTGCATAAAAAATATCTGCTATGCCTGCAGCCAATTTAACAGTTTTTTCATTTTTGTCCATTTTTGGGTTGACCTCTACTATATCAACTATCTTAAGATTCTTCATGCATTTCAAGTATTTAAGCATTAAAAACATGGTTTTCTTGCTTACCCCTTTCTTTTCTTTATAGCCTGTTCCCATTGCAATTTTTGGATCAAATGCATCTATGTCTATGCTTAAGTACACAGCATCCAGCTTTTCAAGGGATTTTAATGATTTTTTATATGAGTTTATATTATTAATGTCCAATACAGGGAGTTTTCTTCTTTTCAAATATTTTTCTTCAGCATCATATATTTTTCTTGCGCCCATAAGCAATATGTTTCTCTTGTTTATGACCTTGTCTTCTATCAAAACTCTCAAAAAATCCTCATGGCTTGGCGGCTTTATATAGCTGGTGCAGTCAACATGCGCATCCAGCATAACAAATCCAACTCTCTTGTAATCGCTTGCCAGCGCCCTAGCCGCCGCATAAGTTATGGAATGGTCTCCGCCTATTATTATGCCATTAAATCCCCTGGCTTTATCAAAGATGTTTTTGTTTGTTATTTCTATATTCAAGTCGTCAACATCAACGCTATCAACGAAAAAATTATTTTTAACATATTTGCAAATTTCATCAGGGGCAGTTTCGCAGCCCATGTTCTTTCCTAAACAGCCCTGAGAACTAGGCACCTTTAATATTTTTTTCATCTGCAATCTTCAGCCAAACATTCCTGTATTGTCTTGATAATTATCTTTTCTTATTTTCTCTATAGAATCCAGAAAATCATCTAGCTCAACAATAAATCTTTCATCCCTTATTGCTAAATATCCTGCTTCTGTGCAAACTGCTTTTATCTCTGCTCCAGAAAATCCTTCAGTTTCTTTTGCAAGTTTTTTCAGGCTTAAGTTTCCTTTCTTCATGTTTTTCATGTGTATCTTGAATATTTCCTCTCTGGCACATTCCTTCGGCAATGGCACCTCAATTAGCCTATCCAGTCTTCCAGGCCTTAGCAAGGCTGGATCCAAAATGTCTATCCTATTTGTAGAAGCAATTATCTTGACATCTCCTAGCGGAGTAAAACCATCTATTTCAGACAAGAACTGCATAAATGTCCTCTGCACCTCTCTCTCACCAGAGGTCCCGATATCTAATCTTTCTGCAGCAAGTGCATCTATTTCATCAATGAATATTATGCTTGGCGCCCTTTCTTTTGCTAGCTGAAAAATTTCCTTTACTAATTTTGCGCCCTCCCCTATGAATTTCTGGTTTAACTCGCTG
>Ga0209541_10014644_pt1 | contig 11800 bp, 7 predicted proteins | sample RifCSPlowO2_01_FD_184027 | JGI IMG/M metagenome (GOLD analysis project Ga0209541, IMG submission 184027) | Groundwater microbial communities from Rifle, Colorado - Rifle CSP2_plank lowO2_0.1 (SPAdes) (version 2) | ecosystem: Environmental > Aquatic > Deep subsurface > Groundwater | place: Rifle...
GCCAGTTGGTGACGGCCGACGGCGCGGCGGCGTTTGATGACCTGACGGCCGGTGCGGGTGGCCATTCTCTCACGGAAGCCGTGTTTGCGGGCGCGCTTTAGTTTTTTGGGTTGATAGGTCCTTTTTGGCATTGGGATATTTTACACTTTTTTTGTGTCCAAACGCAAGTATTATTTGGCTTTGACGGCTCATTTATTTGTTTTTATTCGGGTATATTGGGGGTGGACAAAATGTGGAAAACTTGTAAAACCGTGGGTAGTTATGCAAGTCAACGAAAATGCAATCTGGACAAGTGTTTGTGGCGACCTAGAGGTGACGATGTCCTCGGCGACCTTCTCTTACTGGATCAGGCCTTGTTTTATCAAGGGCATCACCGAGATTGATGCCGAGCGCGTCATCGTTGAAGTGGCAAGTCCTTCGGCCTTTCATCTGCAACAGATTGATTCCCGCTATTACGGCCAGATCAAACAAGCACTGGAGAAACAGCTAGTCAAAAGGGTGGAGCTGGCATTAGTGGTGGGACAAAGGGAGTCGGCAGTTATCAGTCGACAGTTATCAGTCGACAGCCAGAAAGAGGGAGGGTTGTTTGAAGAGAAAAAGGTTGAACCGGTCGAGACAAAGGGGCTTTTTTCTAGATATACCTTTGGGTCGTTTGTTGTCGGCGGCTCGAACAACCTAGCTTATGCGGCGGCCAAGGCGGTGGTTGAATATCCCGGTATCCGGCACAACCCCTTGTTCATTTGGGGAGGGGTTGGTGTCGGCAAAACTCATTTAATGCAGGCGGTGGGGCACGCTTTGGTGGCAAAGGGTATTCGCAAGGTAACGTGTATTACCAGCGAGCAGTTTACGAATGATCTGATCAATTCACTTCGGAGTAGAACGGTAGACGCTTTTAAGAAAAAATATCGTGAGGTAGGGGCACTCCTCGTTGATGATGTTCAGTTTTTTGCTGGCAAAGAGTCGACTCAAGAAGAATTTTTTCACACTTTTAATCAACTCTATATGAACGGGGTTCAGATTGTGATGACCTCGGACAGGAAGCCTCAGGAAATTAACAAACTTGAAGAAAGACTGGTGAGTCGGTTTTTGGGTGGGCTGACGGTGGATATTGGTTTGCCTGATTATGAAATGAGGGTGGGAATCCTGAGACAGAAGGCGACTGAGGTCCACGCGAATGTGTCTGGAGAGATTATTAACTTGATTGCGGGCAGCGTGATGACTAACGCGAGGGAGTTGGAGGGTGTGTTTGTCCGAATCATTAACGAGGCGGGTTTGTCGGAGCGGGCTATAAATCAAGCATTGGTGGAAAAAATTGTCGGGGTAAAAATGGAACGGGAAAACAAACGACTTCGGCCAATTCAACTGATTAGTTTGGTGGCTAAATATTATGATTTCAAGAACAAAGACTTGCTGGGGAAAAGTCGCAAGGCGGCCCTTGTCGAAGCCAGACATGTGGCGATTTATTTGTTGCGGGATGATCTTGGTCTTCAGTTAACTAAGATCGGGGAATTGATGGGGGGTAGAGACCACACAACAATAATGCACGCTGAGGAGAAGATAAGAGGGGAATTTGAAACCAGCCTGCCGGTTCGGGAGAAGATAATGAAGTTGAGACAAGAAATGTATTTGTGAATTGGTGGGGAAAAGATTAGAAAGTTACGAAATGTTATTCACAAGAAATCAACAAGAATTAGTAGTAGTACACATGATTTATGAATTAAGATTTATGATTAAAGAATGGTTTGGGTGGAGGGATCAATTAAAAAAATGTTTGGCACATTGGGGGTGGGCAGGGGACGGGAGCGATGTTAACATATCAACAGGGTCTATTAATATTAGTAACTAGGTAATTAAGTAATTAAGTAGAAGAAAGAAAAATGAAAGTTAGTATTTTGGCGGAAAACTTAAAGAGGGGCCTCTCGATAGTAATGAGGGGGGTGTCGAGCCGTGTGCAGCTTCCTATCTTGTCTACAATTTTGTTGAAGGCGGGCAAGGAGGGACTGGTTTTGTCGGCGACAGATTTGGAGCTGTCGTTTCAGGTAAAGGTCAGGGCCAAGGTTCTTGAGGAAGGCGAACTGGCGGTGCCAGCGAAATTATTGTCTGATTTGGTCGCAACTTTACCGGCGGGGGTGGTTGAACTTTTGGTGGAAAAGCAGGCGTTGAGAATTTCGAGTGATAAAGTCAAAGCAGAAATTATTGGTCAAGGAAGTGAAGAGTTCCCGAGCCTACCTTTGGGAAGGGGGAAGGGCCTGGAAATATCAGTTGAGGAATTGATCGAAAAGGTTGAGCGGGTAGGAATTGCCGCCGCCAAGGATGATTCTCGACCGATTTTGGCTGGGGTCCTGTGGATGATGTCAAAAAAGAAATTGACACTAGTGGCGACTGATGGATATCGACTTGGGGTGGATGTCATTGAAAAGGGGGTCTCTGGGGTGATAGAAGAGGGCGAGAAGTTCGTTCTGCCGGTAAGAGCACTGTTAGAACTAACGAGGGTGTTGGAGACGTCAATGAAGACGGTGACGGTCGAGTTTGACAAGGACAAACAACAAGTGATTTTTGATGCGGAGGATCTCCAGATGAGTAGCCGCTTAATTGCCGGAGAGTTTCCTCCCTACAACAAAGTAATTCCGGCCGAAAAGAAAATTACAGTAACATTGGAGAAGGAAAGCTTGATCGAGGCGGTGAAGCGAGCATCGCTTTTTGCGCGGGACAGTGCGAACGTGGTAAAGCTGTTGGTGAATGAGAGCGGAGTGGAAGTGACGGCCCAGAGCGATCAAGTTGGCGGCAGCCAATCAAATTTGGAAGCGGAAGTTGAAGGCGAAGAAGTGAAGATTGCCTTTAATGCCAGATATTTGTTGGAGTATCTGGGGGTAATAAAAAGTGAGAAGGTAACGCTGGAGACAGAAGGAGAACTGAAACCGGCGGTCTTTCGAATCGACGGGAGTGAGTTCTTGCATGTAATCATGCCGGTAAGAACGCAGAATTAATCAGTTTACAGTTTACAGTTTACAGATGGCAGTCGTCAGTCTATTGAGCGCTTGAGCGAATAGAGCATTTTACTAACCTCTTCGACTTGTGGAAAGATTTTGTTAAATTCTTCTTGGGTAATATATTTAAGATCAAGTGATATTTCCAAACAGACCTTTACTTCAGTGGTTGACCCGATTGCGATATTTAGAAAATTATTAAACTGTTTGTTTGTATTTCTCGCGCTTCCCTCTGAAATATTTAAAGGAATTGATACCACAGCCCGTCTAATTTGGGAGGAAAGTCCATGAACCTCTGATTTGGGGAAGCTGTTCGTAAGGAGATAAACACTTGTAGTTAATTTTTTTGATTTTTGATAAACAATTAAATCGCTGTACATGTTTTCTGTCTGAAAACTGATAACTGTAAACTGTCAACTATTGTGTGGCCTTCGTTGCGTAAAGATAGTTGTTGGACTCGAGGAGGTAGATGGGGGCGAGGGTCGAGTTTCGTAAGAAAAAGCCAAGGGAGAGACGATTGGGATTGAGAGCTCTGATGTCCGGGGCACTAAGAAAGTATTGATCGGCAGTTTCCGGTTTGACAAAGAGACGAAAGAACTCGGCCGAAGGTCGGGCTTTGAGTTGGTTGACAGTAGCGACGGGTTGGGCGGCACTTTTGGTGAAAGCAGGAATGGGGTTGGTGATAGCCAGCTTAACCAGCTTGTTGGCATGGTCATATGTGGCTTCGATGAAAGGAATTTCTTGTTGGTAAACGGGCAGGTTGTCTATTTGAGGAGTGAGAACCAGTTGAATGAGCTGGGCCTTGGACGGATCTGTTGGTTCGGGGCGTTCACCGGGGGATAAATAAGAAAAACGCTCGAGCTTGAATTTAATTTCGGGAGAAAATACGGCCAGCGAGTTGACGAGGTTTGTGGTGTCTAGTGCCAACGATGAGGGGGAGCGGAAAGTACCAACCTTGGCAATTTTGGCTTCGTCGTTTCGGCCAAGAGCGATTTGATGAGCAAGAAGATTGTGACTTAAATAATAGTTTGGCCCGCGCCAGGTCTGAACTTGGATGAATTGGGTGCTAATGTTTTCCGGTTCAGGAGTTAGTTGGAACTGAGTGATGATGTTTTTGGTGGTAAGACTTACGATGGTGTTTGGAGGGATGAGGTAGGTGGCGGCCTCGTTAACGCCAACGGTGTTTTCGGTTTGAGAGAGATCGATGGTCGTGGGTGGGGAATAGAGCGTTGGTTGAATTGGAGTGGTTGTAGGGATTATTTTTTGACCGGGGAGGAGGGGTCTGGTTGTTTTTGATTGTGATGGTACGACGACAATAATAAGAATCAAGAGAACAACCACGACGGAACCGAGGGAGAGAAAACGATGTTTGTTGATTAATATTTTCAGGCGGTTAAGGTCCAACATAGCGGTTAATATCTCCTAATCCAAAAATTTCGTAATGGAGGTGGGGCCCGGTGGAGTGGCCGGAGTTGTCAGTCAAGCCAATCATTTGACCTCGGGTGACGGTGGTTGGTCCTCCCCTACTAATGTTACCAGCGTTGAGGTGGGCGTAGGTAGTCAGAAACTGAATAGTTTGGCCGGTGGCGGGGTTGGGGCAGTTGCCAATGATAGCGACGTAGTTTCCGTAACCGTCAGGCTGGTTGTCTCCCTTTTGATAATAGTAGGCTTGGCCGTCGTGGGTGGCGTAGATGGGAGTGTTCATCGGAGTACCATAGTCTATAGCCTCGCCTTCGGAGACGAAGGCGGCCCCGGCGATGTTGATGCCCCAGCCGGAAGTGTGGGAGCCGACGTTGGGTCCTTGGGTAACACCATAGCCGCTTTGGGGACTGCCCTGAGGACAGCTATCCGGAAGAGGGCCGGGTGGGAGAAGAGCGGGAGAGCCTTCTCCGATGACGCCTACGCGGGAGGTGTCGCTAATACCTGACTCGAGATGGGCAATGGTGGTGATGATGGGGGCAATATTGTTGATGGCGACGTACATGGTGGAGCCGAGAAGTATGGAAATGATGACGATGGTTAGAAGAGCCATTCCGGTAGCGGCGGCGACGGCAACCATTCCGGAGAAGAAGGCGCTAACACCGGTGAAAAACATCACCGCCGCCCCAATGACTTGTTCGCTGATGTCTTTGCTGTTATTTTTAACGAAATCAACAGCGGCTCCAAGGACCATTAACCCAACCTGAATGACAAGCATCACGACCGCCAGAGGAATACCGACGCCGGTAGCGCCGACGGCAATATCGATTCCGAGGGCTGCCGCACCTTGGATAATTAGTGTTTTTAAACCTTGTTTGAGCCCTTCACTGATGAGGGTTTGGGCAATTTTTTTGACGCCCTCGGAGGCAATTTTGCCGATAGCTTTGGCGGCGATGCTTTGGATAAATTGGCGAGCGGCCTGGGCTCCAGCTTGGCGGCCCGCCCAGGTGAAGAGGGGGCGGAGAGCAGACTGGAGCGGGCTTCTAACAATGTTAAGGGCTTTGCCTAGACCGGGGTTTCGGCTACCAATTATGTCAACAATTTTGCCAAGACCACGGAGTGGGTTGTTTGAGACCCTTCGACCGGTGGTGGAAGGAGTGCTGATTTCTCCAGATTGGCCGAGACGCGAATTCTCAATAGGATGGACCACCCTGATTAGGCGCGAGACAAGGCCCGGTTTTTCTTTGGCGAGTTTGTCCAAATCCGACCCCGGTTTGGCGTTGGCCATGGCTCTAATAACATCAAGGTGAACGCCTTGATGATAAGCCTCGATGCCAGAAAGGTGGTTTTTGTTTGACGGATCAGCTCCCCTAATTGCCGCTTTTGTTTTTTCACTGTTGTAGGTTTGGATAAGGGTTGGAGAGACCAGCTCTCCCGGATGATCGTGTTGATAGGACGTGATAAAGGTTTGGAGTTCTGCATCGCCGACAAAGGTAAGATCGACGGATGAGTACCGGACCAGACCGGCGGAGGCGAGTTTTAACTGGATTTGATAAACATTCTGACTGGCGGCCTGGAGGGCTTCGGGAACGAGATAGTCGCTGGCGAGAATGCTAGTGCTGATGGCTTCGATTTGACCGATGGAGGCTTGTCCCAGAACGATGGCGGGCCGTTGGTCTTTGGGGGATGTCGGAATGGTGTTTGAATGGAGGAACGATTGAAGTTCTGCTTGGGCTTTTTCATGGGGGGTATCGACTTGTTGTGGAGTTGTTGGAGCGAGAGTTTCCTGAATAATAAGGTTGGTGGCACCAACGAGATTACGACTGGCAAGATTAATTTTCTCGGGAATTAAAACAAGGTGGGGGTCGTCGGTTAAGGGGTCGATCAGATCTTCCACTCCACCGCTGTAGATAAATGAGGCAAGATTAAGAACCGCCTCATTCTTTTGGGATTCGGTGAGGGTGACGTTTAAGGAGGCAGCAACTTTTTCGACATAGAGAGTGCTGATGTTGGCGACCGGAAGAGTAGTCTTTTCAATTGACTCCTTCTTTTGATTGACGACGGAAGTAATAGTGTCGTTGTTTTCTTGGACTTCGGTGTTGATGATTGCGGCGATGGTGACGGCGTCTTTGGTTGGATCTAAATTGGGATGGTTGACGGCGTAGTGGGCGACACGGAGAGCCTCGGCTTTCAGACGAAGCTGGTAGAAATATTGGGCCTTTTTGATGGTCTCGGCGAGACTCATCTGAGGCGAGACGACACCGGGGGAGGCGGCTTGCTGTTTGGCTTGTTTGAGATATTCTTGATACTCAGCGAGAATTTCGGGAGGAATAGTTCCGGTAGTGACTTCGTCAAAAGATGCCTCAATTATTTCGAGCGATTGGATGATGGCGAGAAAGTCGCGGCTGGTCTTGGGATTTTTTAGTTTGGCGAGGAGGTCGTATCCGGTGGCAGTGTCAATACCGGACTCAGATCCGTAATAGGTGGCAAATTCTTCGAGAAGATTTTTTTCACTGATGGAAAGTTTCTCCCATTCGCGATTCGAATCGAAGGTTTTGACACGAACAATCAGGTCTAGTAAGTAACGACGATCAACGGCCATTAACTATAGTTTACTATGCGGCGGCTTGGTTCTGGCGCTCGAGGATGTCGATGGGTTTGCTGGTAGCCAGAGCATGTTCGTCGGGGGAAGATATGACGCGAATAGCGACGTGGTTTTGGCCAGCGAAAAAAAGGCCCTCGCCGACGGCGGCAGAGAGGAGCATGTGTTTTTCTCCCTGGGAGAGATAGAAGACGTCGGCGACTTGGTCGACGGCAGCAGGGCTTTGTTTGAACAAGAGCTGGAGGGCGGAGTTGGTGACGATAGCCTTGCCGTAAGGGGATGTCAGAAAATCATCGGCGTTTTGGGAGATGACGGTGACACCAAGGTAGTACTTTCGGGCCCGTTTGACAAAACCTTGAAGAATTTTGGCCGAGTCCTCGTAGCGCATCAGATACCAAGCCTCATCGACAATGAGGAGGCGGCGCTTGAGATCAGTTCGGATTTTTGTCCAGACGTAATCAAGAATAATAAACATGACGATGGGGCGGATCTCGTCGGCGAGTTCGCGCAGGGTGAAGACAGTGACCTTGCTATCCAGCGAAATATTGCTTTGCTGGTCGAAAATACCTTTGACCGCACCCATGACGTATTTTTCGAGACGAGCGGACAGATTCTTGGCGTTTTCGTCTTCCATGCCGATGAGGGAGCGATAGAGGTCTTCCATGCGCGGCGCCTCGAGAGTGTGGGTGGCGGGGTCTTCGGTAATACCTTTCTGGCGGTAGGTGAGGACGAGGGCGCGGTTGAGGGTGGCGTCTTCAGTAGGAGTCATCTGGCCCAACATAATTTTTAAGAGAGACTGAAGGAAAAGATATTTGTAGCCCATCTCGTCTTCGGTACTGTCATTGACGTTAGCGAGTTGGAAGGGGTTGATTTTGTTTAGTGACGAGCTTGAAAAAGAAATGTAGTTGCCGCCGACGGCCTTGGCAATCATTTCATACTCGTTTTCGGGGTCCAGAATGATCGATTCGGTGTCAAACATCAAGGAGCGGAGGATCTCCAGTTTGACGAAGTAAGAGTTGTGAACAAACATTCCGCCATGACCGGCCAGAAAAACCTGGTTATTGACAGTTAGATCATAAACGTAAGGATGCTCTGATTTTACTTTCTCTATTTTTACAATTGGGTCCCAGAAGAGGTCCGATTTTGCCAGAGCGTTTAGGTCTGAAAGCAGACTTTCCACTTCTTTTATTTTGTCTTGAAGTTTCAGATATTCCCGGAAGAGGTGTTGGCCGGCCCGGTAGACGCGATCGTAAATAGTATTGGCGTTTGTTTGGGTGACGGCGTTCCAAAGAGTATTGTCAAAGTCTTGGAGAGACAAACCTAGTTTTTTGAATGAACTATTGATGGTGGAGTAGATATGTTCTTTAGTGTAGATTGGACCATTGATAGTTTGATAAACATTAAGAACGGTATTGATTTGGGGAGCAACCGATCTAGTTTTCATTGTTTGCCAAGTGTGGCCAAAATTTTGCCAAAGTTTTTTATTCAATGATTTCTTGGCGGCTCCTTCCAGAGCTAGGTCTTGCCATTGGGGTAGTTTGAGGAGAGCAAAGATGTTTTCTTTTTCATTTTCGATTTCTGCGATTCTCGGTCTGATTTCTTCGATGAGCCGAAGGATATCTTTGGGCGTTGGTTGGTACGAGCCGTTTTTGATTTCGATCAATCTTTGGGGAGCGCCGTTTTCGGTTCCATAGAGGGTGCGATAGATTTGTCCGAAAGTCTTTTGGAGATTTGGGATGATATCGATATTGGAATTACCGGTTTTGTTGATAAGCTTTTGAAGTTTTTCGTTCTTGTAATCGAGATTAAAACCGATATGTTTGGCAAACTTTTTCAAATTATCTTGAGCGGAAATGGTGAGTTGATGATAAATATCGCCTTGATGATTCGAGTTGGTAGCTCTCTTGAATTTTGGGTGAATACGGGCAATGATGCCAAAGTTATAGAGAAGGTAGGAAAGATCTGAAGCCAACCCCTTTGATTTGGTAGTACAGGTAACTTCGTGATTTTCAACACAACCGTCACCACTGAAGTAGGAACGTAGGTAGGCCGCTTTTAGCTCATTTTTTTCAGCAAAAAGGATTGAGGGGACTCTCTTGGTGTCTGCTTTACCGGCACACTTTTCTAACTTAATTTTCCTGATCAGTGGTTTTGACCTAACCGACACACCATTGATTTGACTATGATTTCTTATCAAAGAGAAGCTAAGTCCCAGCTTGCCACACAGGCTCTCGATATGAGCAATGATTTGAGGATTCATGGCGGAGAGACGAACGCTATTTGTAGTGTGGCAACCTTCGGAAGTGTAGTAGCCGAGGAGGGCGTAGTATTCTAACGAATGTTTGGAGGTGGATGAGGTTGATTCAAGAAGGTGGCGGGGGAGGGGAAGATAATCGCCGACTTTAATAGCAGATCCCTTAGAGACGCTGATCTTCGTATCTTTCAGGGTGAGAAGATTGTGATCGGCCGTGGTAGTTATTTCCCGGCCAGATTTGGTGGTGAAATGATAGAGGGTTTTGGGAGATTTTTTACGGGCGGCGATGGTGACAGAAGACCAACCGTCCTTGAGAGTCTTTGGGTCAAACGAATAGACCTTTATTCCCGGGTTAATGTTCCCCTCGATTTCTTTTTCGAGTTTTATCGAACCCTTCCTTTGAATAATTTTTTCGACCAAGGGACCAATTTGGGTTCTTTTGACTTCATTGGCAGCATTTTTGACGAGCACTTCATCACTATAGGCCAGAGACTTACCAGCTCCGCTGGTTGCCAAAACCAACATGTTCGCGTTCTCCAGTGAAAAACGGTCAAAAATAACCAGAGATTCGTTATGAGCGTTGACGCCGTAGAGGATGCCCTTATTATCTGAAAGTTCGGAGGAAGTGAAAGGAAAGGTGGTAGACAGAGCGGTGGTGTCCATGTTTCGGGTGACTAGGAGCTTGTCTTTGCTGTAGGGAAGAGTGGTTTTGAAAGCATCCTCCATGGAAAGAGAGGCAACTTTGGCGAGGATGAGAAGTGAACCCAAGGTACTTTGAACCTGCTGGGTGATGGTGTTTAATTCTTTGACGGAGTCGGCGGCGATGGTGATGTAGAGTGAGAACTGGAAGAAGCGCTCTATGCCTTTGACGAGCTGGTCCTGAAGAGACTTGACGTCTTCGAGGGCGGCTTGGGTGGCGGCGTGCGGAATCCGACCCCGTTGAATATCGGTGCTAATTTCGGCTTCCATTTCGGCGGTGCGGCGGCGGAGCTGTTCGAGGGTGCCCTTGCTGTCGGTGGGATAGATGTACATGGCGATGTCGAGAGAGTGGTTGAAGTTGATCAGAGGCGAGAGCCAGTTGGCAGAGACGTAACGGGGATAACCGACGACAAAAAGAGTCCGAAGATAGGTGTCACCAATTTTGAGGTGACTGAAGTCGACCTCGATGGCCGGTGGGGCGATGGTGTCCTGAACATTTGATATTTGCTGTGGTGTGGGTTTGTCCATAGTTATTTTTTGGGTAGGTTAATTTCGGCCTGAGCTTGTTGAAAGGCATAGGTAGAGGCTTCGGGGTTGTAGGCGGCGTAAAAAAGAGAGATTAGCTCGGGGGTGGTGAGCTGTCTAACTTTGAGGCCGATGCGGGCGAACTGGCGAATGAGGTGGTCGCGTTTTGGGTAGAGAGCCAGCATGGCTTTTTCACCGATATAGCTTAAGTCAAACGGCGGTTTCTGAGGTGAGTAAGCGAAGGGATTAAAAGCGTTTGTGGTAAGACCGAGCTCGACGGTGCTAAAAGGGACGATGACATAAAAACGTTTCTCAAGAACGCGATTGTCTTTGACCAGACTCTTGATGAACTGACGATATTTGATGATAGTCTCCTTGATTTTTTGGGACTGAACTTGCTGAATACGATCATCGAGAAGCTCGATGTACTCGGAGACGTCTTTTCTCTGGGAGCGGATGAGAAGCTGGATGGGGAAAGAGAGAGAGTTAATCAGGGCGGAATAGGAATAGATGGTGGCATCTTGTTCTTCGTCGGAGAGGAGACCAAAGTTGATGGCGGTGGTTTGAAGAACCAGAGCCACAGCCCCGTCCTTGAGGTAGACCAAGTGATCTTTAATCGTGTAGATATCAAGATGTTCTTGAGTGCTGGCTTTAATATTGCTCATATGTTAAATGCTTTTGGCTTTGGCTTGGAGGCGTAATGGTTTGACAATGAGGTTGGTGAGGGTAAGAGAGTAATTGTCGAAGAGGAACCCCGATTTCTCGGTGAGGATTTGGTATTGACCGTTCTCGAGGGGTTTGGCGAAGAGGAATTGGCCGAGCTGATTGCTCTTGGTAGCGCGCAGGCTAATGCCATTGGCCTTTATTTCGATGAGGCAGCCATCGAGAATCTTGCCTTCGGGGGTGAGGGTCATACCGACCAACGTATTTGGGGTGGTTGGAGTGAAAGGGATGGGGAGGTTCCCCTCAGGCTTTGGCTGAGGAATTGGAGCTGGCGTTGTTTGAGGTACAACCGGAGCGACGACAGCTTTTGGTGGGACGACCGTAGGTGGGGCTTGAACCGTGATGGGTTTTGGGGCAACGACGGGAATTTGTGACCCGGCTTCAGATGCACTTTTTTTCCAGACGTACTGGGTGGGAGAGTAAACGGATTTGATGAAGGCGATGAGCCATTTGTCCATAGGACGGCCTTCAATGGGCAGAAAAGCGATACCGGCGCCGAGGGCGACAAAAAGACCAGTGAGGGGGTATTTGAAAAAGAAAGGCAGGGGAAGGCTGTAGGCGATGAGGCCCAAAATAATTCCACTGGCCAGC
>Ga0209541_10014645_pt1 | contig 11799 bp, 11 predicted proteins | sample RifCSPlowO2_01_FD_184027 | JGI IMG/M metagenome (GOLD analysis project Ga0209541, IMG submission 184027) | Groundwater microbial communities from Rifle, Colorado - Rifle CSP2_plank lowO2_0.1 (SPAdes) (version 2) | ecosystem: Environmental > Aquatic > Deep subsurface > Groundwater | place...
TATGTCCCGATTTATGAAAGCGTATTAGTTGGAAATGATGTTGAATACAAAACAATTGGGATGTACAGGAACAAAAAATACAACATAATTGATGGGCTTACAGCAATGCACCATTCCGTTGGCAAATTGTATGACATTGTCATATTCATGGAATGCGATGAAAAAACAGAACTGCAAAGAAGGCTTCTAAAGGAAGGGTATGAGAGGAACCAAAACCCTGAAGAAATAATGAAGGTGTTTCCATTAAGAAGAAAGCAATATGAAGAATATGTTTTAGTGTACAAAAATGATGCAACCATTGTAATAAACACTACTGATGGGAATAATATTTCTATAACATTTAACAAAACACCCTAAACTCACAAGAAACAATCAACCATTGAAATTAATGCTTTTGCTTTCCGACTATCAAGATGTTGCCTTCCTTCTCTGTTATGTCAACGTATTCAAGGTCATTGACCAAAATGTCTCCACCAAGAAGCAGGAAGTTAATGTCCATGCCCTTTATTGCCACCCTGTTGACTTTCAAGAAATCAATTATCTTCTTCGGGGCAATGCTTGACTTATGCGGATTGTTTATGTCAAACAAGCTGATGAAACAAGGCCTGTTTGAATAATCATCCTTGTCCAAGCGAGGCTTCCTGCCAATGATTATGCTCTTTGTTTTGTATTTCATGCTGCTTTTTCTGCAGTTTCTTCTTTCTTTATGCCAAGAACCTCTTCTAAGTCCTTATCGCCGTATTTTGTTATGCTTAAATTAACCTGTGCGGTTGAGTTGCTTATCTGGCTTCCAACAACACTTTTTCTTTTCCTTATGCCTTTCTTCTTGATATGAACGCCCTTGCTCTTTATCGTTAGAATCTTCCTTCTTGCAAAGCCCTGTACGTCAACGCGCATTGGAAAGCCACACTTATCTGAGCCGCCTGTTATCTTTAGCTGGTAGCCTGCAAGACCAATGGCGCTGCCATCTACATTGTCGTTTAACCTTCTGCCATCAAATATATCTGTTTCTATCTTCTTATTGTAGCTTTTCCCTGTTTTAGGACTGCTTATAGTCAATGCGTATTCTGGCATTTTAAACTCCCCATAGCTTGTTTTCCTTCCTCTTTATCTCTGCTATTTCCTTCAATATATCTATTTCCTTATCATTTAAAAACCTTTTCAATTGCTTTAATTTTATGAAATCATGCTCTGTAATGTCTGAATACAACACATCATTTTCTTTTACCTGGCGGCCCATTATTATGTCTGGCATAGCTATTGCGACTTGCTTTGAAGAAAATGCTTCTGGTATGGATTTCATCTCATGCTGCATTTCCTTTACATAAGTCAATGGCTTTGAGTCCTTCATGAGTGGCATGCCTACCCTCAATGTTCCCCCAAGGACTTCTATGCCTGCAACAGCTGGATTGCTCTGCCTAAAAATGCAGCCAGGAAGAATTTGTATCTTTGTGGGCATTGTTATGCCTTCAAGCTCTTTTTTCTCAAGCAGCTTGCGCTCGTCCAAAAGCCATTTTTCAAAGTCCTCTATTATCTTGTATATTACATCATCTGATATTATCTTTGCATCTGGCTTTTTTATGTCATGCCTTATGTTGAATGCAAGAATTACCTTATTCAAGGGATTTTTTTCTGCTGAAGCATCTGCAAGGTCCTTTTTTGTTATGCTGCCTATGGAAGCCCGCTTGATCTGTATGTGCTTTTCCTGCAGCAGATGTATCAAGGCTTCGAGACTGCCAAGAGAATCTGCCTTTATTATTATGCCTTCTTTTTCTGTCTCTATCAAGACCTCTTTTATGTCTTTTTGAACAATCTCCTTTGACTTTTCAAGGTCATTGTCAACTGAAACAAATGGCATGCCTGGAAATGCATCCTTTATTTCAGAAACTATAAGCCTTATAGCGGCTGCGGCGCTTATTGTTTTAATTGACTTGTAATCATTCCTTTCTTGAATGAGCATAGACCTGATTTTTGTTGCAATTGGCTGATTTATGCTTCCTATGACAATTTGGTCATTTGCATTCAATATGCCATCATAAAGGACTACGTCAAGCACTATGCCAAGATTCTTTTCTTCCTTGACTTCCAGGATAGTGCCACGGACCTTTTCGTTAGGCTTAATCTCGAGCCTTTTCTCAAGGTACTTCTGGGACAGGCCTGTTAGAATCATCAGGAGTTCTGGTATGCCCTCAAGGGTTTTGGCTGACATTGGTATTATTGCTATTTGTGTAGTGTAATCATCAACTCTGTCAAACCTTTCTGACTTAAAACCAAGATCATACAATCTGCCGAGGACATCATAAAGCTTTGCATCTAGAAGATTTCTTACGTTCTCTGACTGTGCGTTTATGTCTTGAATCAGGCTAAGACTTTTGTTCTGCCGCCATCCTGATATTGCGTCTATCTTGTTCAGTGCTATGATAAAGGGTGTTTTGTTTGACTTTAAGATTTCTATGGCTTCTAGAGTCTGTGGCTTTATGCCTTCGTTTATGTCTATGACAAGTATTGCGATGTCTGCAATGCTGCCTCCGCGCTTCCTTAAGTTTGTAAAGGCTGCATGGCCAGGAGTGTCTATGAACAATATTCCTGGTATAGTCAACTTTATTTTTAATTGCTCTAGAAGACTGCCGCAAAAATTCTTTATATTATCCAAGGAAGTTGAATATGCCTTTATCTTCTGGGTTATTAAGCCTGGCTCATTTGACGTTATAGAGATGCCTCTAATCTTTTCTAATATACTTGATTTTCCATGATCTACATGACCTACCAATGCCACAATTGGCTGCCTTATTATTGCCATTTCCAATACCCATATTGTCTATGCCCTTGATCACCCCTTGCATTTAGCATTGATTGCCAGAACCCATCTAAAAGCTTTTCGCATGCAAATTTTGTGTTTTTCTTGGTGATTTCGAAGGGTTTAAAAGCAAGCTGCGCATAAATAATTTTCTGCCAAAAGAGGATGATTATTTTGAGAAATCTGTTAAGGAATAACGGTGCAAAAGAGCGGGCCAAATCAAGGACAAGAAAGCTAAGCATAAAGGAAGGCTCTGCATACAGCATAAGCGATGGCTTTGGCATTAAGTACATTACCCCATATGCACTTGCAATGAATGCAAGCAATTCTCAGATAGGCTTGTTAAGCTCAATACCAACATTGCTCGGCAACATCTCTCAAATATACACAACAAAGTTGATGGAAAAATATCCAAGAAACCAGATATTGTTCATAGGGGCTATGCTTCAGGCATTTATGTGGCTTCCAGTTCTTGGGGTAGGAATATTCTTTTTCTTCTTTAATTCAAGCAACAGCTTCTCAATAGACCTGCTCATACTTTTTTATACCATGCTTGTTGCATTCGGCTCTTTTATAAGCCCTGCATGGAATTCCTTGATGAAAGACATAGTTACAAGAAATAGCGGAAAATATTTTGGCACTAGGAACAGGGTATGTGGCCTTGTGGCACTGGTTTCTATGCTTTTGGCAAGTTTCCTGCTGGATTACTTCAAGCATACCAAGGTATTTTTTGGCTTCATTGCATTGTTTAGCATGGCATTTATTTTTCGCTCATTATCAGCAATAATGCTGAAAAACTATTATGAGCCAAGGCTAAAACTCGAAAAGGAGTATTATTTTACATTCTTGCAGTTTATTAAGAATATACCCAAAAGCAATTTTGGAAAATTTGTGGTCTTCGTATCATTATCCACATTGGCAACCCAAATAGCATCGCCTTTTTTTGCTGTTTACATGCTTCGAGAACTCAATTTCAGCTATACATTTTGGATATCTACAGTAATCTCGAGCATATTGGCATCACTGCTTTTCATGCCCATATGGGGGAAATTTACAGACAAGTATGGCACTGTCAAAACATTGAAGATTACAGGCATTTTCACACCACTAGTGCCTTTTTTGTGGCTTTTATCCCCGCTTTTATATAAGATTAATTTCTACCTGCTATTGGCTTACATAATAATTGTTGAATCATTTTCAGGCTTCATATGGGCAGGCTTTAATCTTGCAGCAGGCAATTTCATCTATGATGCTGTGACAAGGCAAAGAATGGCACTTTGCATTGCATACTTTAGCGTTATAAATAGCATAGGTTTTTTCATAGGGGCGAGTTTTGGCGGCATTGTATCATCAATGTCATCAATACCATTTGGAATAAGCCCTTTGATATTTGTCTTTTTTATCAGCGGCATTGCAAGGTTCTTGGTCTACATTTTTGTCAGCCCAACAATAAAGGAAGTAAGAACTGTAAAAGACCTTGACATAAAAAACATGCACAAGGACCTGCTTGATTTTAAGCCAAAAAAGATACTTAACCATTTGAAATAGAAATTAATTTAAATCGCCTTTGACCATGATTTCCTATGCCGCGGTCGCTTAACCTGGTAGAGCGCAAATCTTTTTTTAAGAGCGCAGGCCTGGAACTAGGTAACTGAAAGCTTGTTTCCGCAAGGATATCTCGGTTCAAATCCGAGCCGCGGCGATAATCTTCAAAGCCCAAGCCATGCATACAAATTTAATACTGACTTAGGCAACGCATATTAACTGTTTTTATAATATTATATTGTGTACTCTTTCTTAAGAAGCAAAGCATCTTGTTCTATGTTGGGGCTTTCTGATATGACTATGCCTCTTATTTTAAAGTCCTTGAATGCTTTTAAAAGATCTTTGTAATTCATGTCAGAATCTTTTAGGTTAAGGTGGTTTCTCTCACCTTTTTCGTTGTAGTTTATGCCTGCCAAGTGAATGTGCATATTGTTCAATGCATCTCTCCCAAGAGATTTTTCAATTTCTGCAAGAACGGAGCTGAATTCAGCATAAGAATTGTACTTGCCATTGTACCTGGCATGAAGATGTGCAAAATCTATGCAAGGCATAACATTTTCAATATCCTGGGATAACTTAATCAATTCCTTTAGATCACCGAATTGCGTCGGCTTCCCTGTAAGCTCCGGCCTTATTATAATGTTAATATCCCTTGCCTTAAGCATCTTTTCAATCTCTTTAAGGCCGCCTTTTATTTTATTGTAAACCTTTTCCTTCTCAATGCCCTGGTAAAACCCTGCATGAAATGCAGTGCTATATGCCCCACATAAATGGGCAATTTTTGCTGAATCCACGATGTAATTTATGCTTGCATAATATTTCTTTTTATCACTAGAATTTAAATTAATCCAATATGGTGCGTGATTTGTAAGTACAACACCATTTTCTTTTGAGACTTTCTTTATTTCTGGTGCTTTTTCTTCCTTAATATTCACACCCCTAACAAATTCCAACTCAAATGCGCCTAATCCTAATTTTTTAACATCTTTAATGCCGTCTATCGTTGAGCCTGTTGTTACACAAGGTATACCTGCAGTGCCAAAAAGAAGAGCATCCATGGTGTTTTCATGCTGTTTATATTTATAATATTAACTGGTTTTTGGCCATGGAACATGTCTTATGGCCTGGAAAAAATAGCATATTACTTTATAAAGAGGTAAATTGGGTTATATCATAGGCATATCCTGCTTAATTCGCTGGATTTGCACTAATAGAATCATTAAAGGAGAAGAAATGGCATTTGGAAACAGGTTTGGCGGTGGCGGCGGTCAGAGAAGAAGCTTTGACGGCCCAAGAGAGATGCACAAAACTGTCTGCTCTGATTGCGGCAAGGAATGTGAAGTTCCTTTTAAGCCAACAGAAGGCAAGGCAGTGTATTGCAAAGAGTGTTACCAAAAACACAAGAAATTTTAAGCAAAGTCGGCAATTATAAGTGGGATAGGCATATGCTTATTTCTCGACTTTATTTTTTAATTTTGAAGCTATATATTGACCATGTAAAAACTTTTAAACAACTGGTTCTTGTTTTACATGTTTCTTTTGAAGGGATATGATAAAATTTGCTCATTTGGCTGACTGCCATATTGGTGGCTGGAAAGAAGAGAGGATGACTAACATAGGCATAAAAGCATTTGAAGCCGCAATGAATGAGTGCATAAAAAGAAATGTTGACTTCATTCTAATAAGCGGGGATTTGTTCAACACTGCGCTGCCTGGCATAGACTACATAAAAGAAACTGCAAGGATCTTGAAAAACGCAAGGGATTCAGGAATAAGCATTTATACAATAGCAGGAAGCCATGACTATTCTGTTTCTGGGAAAACCATGCTTGATGTCCTTGAAAATGCTGGATTAATATGCAACGTAGCCAAATTTGATGAAAATGGGTTAAAATTCACAATAGACAAAAAAACCAATGCAAAGATATCTGGGTTGTACGGCAAAAAAGGGGGCCTTGAAAAATTTGAGTATGAAAACCTGAACAGGGATTATCTTGAAAATGAGCAGGGCTTCAAGATTTTCATGTTTCACTCAGGAATAAAGGAGTTCATGCCTCAAGAGATGAAAGATGTTGAGTCCCTAGACAATAATGCATTGCCTGCAAACTTCAATTATTATGCTGGCGGCCACATTCATTATGTCTTCCAGAAAAGAACCGATAACAGCCTGTTGATGTTCCCTGGAGCCTTGTTCCCGAACAATTTTAAGGAGCTTGAAGATTTCAAAAATGGTGGCTTTTACATAATAGACGAGAAGCTTAACCATGAATATGTCAGCGTAAAAGTAAAGGATGTTCTAAGCATATGCATAGACTCAAGCAGCAAGATGCCAGCAGAAATAACTGATGAAATTATTAAGCACAAGGACTATGCGAAAGACAAGATAGTCTTGATAAGGGTTGAAGGGGTTTTGAAGGAAGGAAAGCCAAGCGACATAGACTTCAAGAAGATTGTTTCATGCTTCGAAGATGCATATTGCGTAATAAAAAACACATCGAAGCTAAGCTCCCAGGAATTCAATGCAATTGAAGTAAAGGCAACCAACATAGCTGACATAGAAAAATCTGTTGTTGAGGAAAACATCGAAAGCGTTTCATTGTTCGGAGAATTCAACAGCAAGAAGGAATTCGTAGAAGAGCTCATGAATAACCTTGCTGTTGAAAAGCAAGATGGCGAGAAGAGCCATGATTTCGAGGAAAAGCTGGTGGGCAACCTTGAGAGGATTTTTTCAATAACATGATAATAAAAAAAATAAAGCTGCACAACATAAGAAGCTATGTAGACAGCGAAGTCCAATTCAAAGAAGGCACTACGCTTCTTGCTGGAGACGTTGGCAGCGGTAAAAGCTCTATATTGCTTGCAATGGAATTCGCACTTTTTGGCATAACAAAATCACTAAATGGAAGCACCTTGCTAAGAAACGGAGCCAATTCTGGACATGTGGAGATGCATTTTGAAGTAGGCGGAAACAATGTAGTTGTAATGAGAAGCCTTGTAAAGAGCAAAAGCATACTCCAAGACGAGGGCTATGTACAGATAAATGGCAGTCTTGAAAGGTGCACTGCACAGGAGCTTAAGCAAAGAATACTGGGGTTGCTTAACTATCCTATGGAACTGCTGATGAAGTCGAAAAACCTTGTTTACAGGTATACGGTTTACACTCCACAGGAAGAGATGAAAAAGATACTGCAGGAGGAAGATGAGCTAAGGATAGACACCATAAGGAAAATATTTGGCATAGACAAGTACAAAACAATAAATGACAATGCTGCAATATTCTCCAGTTACCTTAAGGACAAGGCGAAAAGCAACAATGCATACACATTAGACTTGGAATCAAAGAAGAAAGAGCTTGATGAGTACAAGGAGAATGAAGAAAAGCTGAAGAGTGAGCTTGGGCTTTTGCTGCCAAGAATCAATGAATTAAAATCAGCTGTTGCAGAGAAAAGAAAAAGGCTTGAGGATGCAGAGAAAGGGCTGAAAGAATTCAGCAAAGCAAAAGCAGAGCTGGAGATGAATTCTGCAAGGCTAAATTACCTTAACAATGAAAGAGCACAGGCAAAGAAAGAGCTTGATGACCTGAATGCAAAGATAAATTCATATGGCGAGATAAAAACAAATGAAAAACATGATTTTGATGCATTGCTTAACGTTGAGAAAAACAAGCTGGATGATTATGAAAAAAAACAGAAGGAATTTCTAGAGCAAATAAGCATGCTTAAGGCAAACATAGCCAGCTCAAACATCATCGTTGACAAAATAAGCAACATGGATTTCTGCCCATTGTGCAAGCAGAATGTTATGCCTGAGCACAAGCACAGGATGAAAACCGAAGAAGACAGCAAGGCAAAGGAAATGCAGGAGAGGATTGAAGCAATTGCTGCATCGTCAGAGAACGAGAACAGAGCCATTAGAGAAATAAAAAATAAAATAGAGGAGACAAGAAAATTAAAGCATGAAGCAGAGCTAAACAGCTTAAGGCTGAAAAACCTGAATGAATTAATTGTGAGAAAAGAAGCACTTGATGTTAAGAGCATGAAAATTGTGAATGAAATAATTTCTGCTGAAAATGCTGTTAACGAGCTTAACAATAAGGCAAAGGTTTTCGAAGGAGCCGAAACATACTATGCTGAATGCAAGAAAGAATTGGAGAAATACCAGCAGATACAGGTTGAGCTTGAGATAAAGCATAGCTCAGTAAACACCAGATTTTTAGACAACAAAAAGATAATGGAGATTCTTTCCAATGACATAGGACAAAAGTCATTGATAAGGGAAAAAACAAGAAATATCGAAGGCATAAGAAATTGGCTTGATAACATATTCGTTGGCATGGTTGATTCAATGGAAAAGAGTGTTATGTCAAAGGCACATGGTGATTTCAACAGCCTATTCAAGAAGTGGTTTAATGTCATAATGGGTGATGAAAACATATCATTGTCATTAAGCAAAGAGTTTAACCCTGTAATAGAGCAGAATGGGTATGATGTCGAGTATGAAAACATTTCTGGCGGGGAAAAAACTGCTGTTGCCCTGGCTTATAGATTAGCATTGAACCAGGCAATAAACAACCTTGCAGTGGACATAAAGACCAGTGATTTAATAATATTAGATGAGCCTACTGATGGCTTTTCAGATGAGCAGATAGAGAAGATAAAGAACATAATTGAGGAGCTGAAGATGAAGCAAGTAATAATAGTGAGCCATGAGCCCAAGATAGAAAGCTTTGTTGACAGTGTAATAAGAATAAGCAAAGAAAACCATGTTAGCTGTGCTTTATAATTATAAAACCCTAGGAAAAAGCCTCGCGAGAGACTTCTTCCTGGGGAAAAAGAGGTGATATCATTATGAATAGGTACTCCTATATAAACCTTTCGTTTTGTGCCTATTTTAAAGTGGTTACATTGCAACAAGAGATTTTTTAAAGGAATTATGGTTGTTTAATGGTATGAAACAGAAGGAACTGACCAAAGGGCTGAAAGAAGGCAGGATTTTTATATACCCTGGCAATGAGGCATATGAGATAATATGCAATTCAGAGGCAAGGGAAAGTGTCGAGAGGATTTTAGATGCCAAAATAGAGGGCATAACAGCATTAATAGCAAGTGACAAGAAATGGATATATGATAATTTTGAGGCCAAGAAAAGCTATGTTGAGAGGCTGCCTGGGCCGTTTACTTATGTATTGAAGGCAAAAAACAAGAACAAAATCCCAAAACACGCAATAAACGGAAATATTGCTGCCATAAGGATGCCTGAAAACCAGATAACAAAGGCTGTTGCAAAAGACAAGATAATATTGTTTTCCTGTATGTTAAAAAAGAAAGGAAAATTTCTGATAGACCCAAATGCATTGCCAAGGGAAGCAAAAAGATTAGCTGATTTTTTAATAGATGGCGGCATACTTAATTCCAAGCCTCATGCTGTAATAGACTTGAGAAGCAAGGTTGCAAGTTTAGTAAATTAAAAAATTAGGGGTTATTTAACATCAATTCCAATGAAATCATCAAGCCTTTCTGGCCTTATAAAAATCCTGTTAAGGCAATAAACTGCAATTGGGTTTCCACTTGCATCTCCGACCTTCAAAATGCTCAACGGTGAAGCAGTTCTGTCTTTCTCTGGCTGGCTGCGTACAACCTCTGTATTGTAGCCCATTGATTGCCAATGCTTTATTTCGTAAGTGAAGTTAAAAGGCATTCCATAAGACAGCACAACAGCACGCCTGTTTCCATCCTTTAATGTCAAAACTTCAAGTCCTTCTATGTGCTCTGGAAGAATGGATTTCTTAAATCCCATTTCAGGATTCTCATAATCCTCCATAACATCTTGAATAGAACAGATTTCGCCATCCAATCTTATGCTGATAGGATATTTGCTGTTCAATATACAATTAAATGCCTCCAAAAGGCTTGTTCCATCTGTTATTGCATCAAAGTTTATAGTTGTTGTTTTCATTTTTTCCATGACTTGCAAACCCAGAAGATAGTTGAAAAATTTATAAGCCTTTTGAGTATCACTGATTCAAGATTAATATTAATAGGTGCATAGGAAATTTTATAAGGTAGCTGCATGTAGGTATTGCTGTTAAATCAGGTGTTGAAAATATGGAAGAGCATGAGCACATAGAGCACAAACAAGAGACAGAACACAAGCCTGTTGTTGCAAAAACAAACTGGGCATCTATACTTGGAGCATTGTCGGTAATATTGGCAATAGCATTGATAATATCTGTTGCAACAAACGGATTCTCAGGCAAAAGCAATAACATGCCTCCCAATGAAGCAAAAAAGAAGGTTGTTGATTACGTTAAGAATCTTGTTGCAGGACAAAGCGTTGACGTGCAATCAATAAATGACAACGGAGACTTATATTCCTTAAGGCTTGTAATTGATGGGAGGCCTTATGATTCTTACATGACAAAAGACGGATCATTGCTGTTTCCAAGCGCAGTAGAACTTAACAAAAAAATAGAGGGAACTGGCATTGAGCAAATGGCAGATGAAATAGAGAAAAGGGAAAAGCCTGTTTTAGAGATGTTCGTGATGTCAGAATGCCCATATGGAGTACAGGCAGAAGAGGCTTTCTTCCCTGTGCTTAATGCCATGAAAGGAACCTTTGACTTCAAGCTGCATTTCATAGCGAATGAAAATGGAGATGCATTTAGCAGTTTGCATGGCCAGAAAGAGGTTGACGAAGACATAAGGCAGGTGTGTGCAATGAAGTATTACCCTGATAAATATATTGACTACATAAGCTGCCAGAACAAGAATTATCTCGCAAGGAAAGACATTTCCACCACATGGAATGAATGCATGAAAACAACAAACATGGACATTGACAAGGTAAATAAATGCTCAGAAGGCGATGAAGGCAAAGGCTTGCTGAAGGAAAATATAAAGGCAAGCAATGAGAAGAATATTGGCGGTTCTCCCACCATACTGATAAACAACAGACAGTATAGTGGGGCAAGAACGACACAGGCATTCCAGAAGTTATTGTGCAATGCATTCAGCAAAGCACCAAAGGAATGCGAAACATCACCAACAGAAGCAAGCACCGAAGACCCGTCGCATATAGGTGGATGCGTGGAGCAGTGAATTACAAACTCCAGGGCAATCTTGTTATATGCCTAAACAACTTTATTTTATATTGACTTTAATCTTGCAATATGATTTATTAGACAATTACTTCACTCCAAAAACAACTTTAACGTGCACAGACATGCTTGTGTTCTGAGGCATGTAATTTATACTGCCTTCTTGCTTACTTACAGAACTGGCCATATTTTGCATGGCGCCTATCGGGTTTGTAGGGTAGTATTGTTCTTGGCTAAAATCCTCTGATGCATTTATCACTTTTTTTACCTTAAGATTTAGCCCTGCAGCTATTGCGTTTGCCTTCTCCCTTGCATCCTTAGTTGCTGCCTCAAAGAGCTTATTTTTTAATTCCCTTTGTTT
>Ga0209541_10014646_pt1 | contig 11798 bp, 14 predicted proteins | sample RifCSPlowO2_01_FD_184027 | JGI IMG/M metagenome (GOLD analysis project Ga0209541, IMG submission 184027) | Groundwater microbial communities from Rifle, Colorado - Rifle CSP2_plank lowO2_0.1 (SPAdes) (version 2) | ecosystem: Environmental > Aquatic > Deep subsurface > Groundwater | place...
AGTGCAAATTGCTGCTGCCATTCCTAACAAGGTAATTAATTGCATTTAAAATAGAAGATTAAATTAATTTATATGGTTTTGTATTTAAGATTCCAATGCCCCTATACTTTTCTAACTGTCTTTTCCATATAGCCGCATTTGCCGCAAACTACACGGTCGCTGTGCCGGGCCAGAAATATTCCCGGGCCGCATTTAAAGCAGAACTTGTTTTTTCTGGCAAGGGAATTATCAGAGAGAGTGTATAAACTGGCTAATCTCTTGCCGGCTTTCTTAACTTTATTTGCTGCCTTTTTATCTGCTACCACGTTCATCCCTCATCTTATGCTGGAGTAGTTTCCCCTCTCGCGAACCATTTTTCATTTCAAGCTGGTGAAGACGTTCCCTCTGCTGATTTTTTAGCTGCTTCCTCAGCTTGCTTGCGCTGATGCCCGGTTCGCTGCTCAACGCCATTACGATCCTGGAATGAATCATAAATCACCGCCTTAAACTGAGCCTTAGAAGAACCATACTTGGTCTTGATGTTCTTGATGACCACCAGGCTGGCATCTTTGCCTTTGGCCAATTCCATCACCAGGTCATTGTTGGATGGCGTAGCCTTACCCTCTTGATCGATTGTGCCAACTAATTCGCTTCTGTTTAACAGCACATTTTTCTGATTTTTAGTAATAGCAATATTCATGTGATCTTATCTAATTTTCATCTAATCTTAATGGCATACTCGCCTTTCATAGTATACCCAATCTTTTGGGCGATCATTGATTGCCCTGGATCAGTTACGTAGACTCTTCCCTGCCAATTGTTGGTAAAGGTACTGGTTCTGCATTGCGGGCAAGTGTCGCCTTCTGCCAGCAACTTACAGCGTTTGCAAAACTTTTTTTTACTCATTTTTTATTTCCGGAATTTCTACCACAGCTAATTTCCCTAACCCTTCCTGCCTCATGGTCAGGCCAATTTTTGGGTTACTCAAATCTTTAAAACTTACAGCAATGATCCGCGCTTTACATTTGTCATTAACTTTGATAGTCTGCCCGGTTTTTTTGCCCTGCAACACTTTCTCCTTGCTGAAAGTTACAAAATCGTCCATGCTTTGCGAGATGTGGACCATCCCTTCCACTCCACCGATATCCATGAAGGCCCCAAAATCAGTTACATCCCTGATTTTTCCAAACACCAGCTCGTTAAGCTCTGGCTTAAATGATAATAATTCAAATTCAGTTTCATAGAAGCCAGCGCCGTCGCCAGGCACGATAACGCCTTCCTTAATTTTGCTGACATCAATCACATCGAGGATAAACCCTAATTCCTTAGAGATATAATTTTCATAGCTTAACTTAACATTGGCCAGGACCGCTTCTTTTTTGGTCAGGTTAAACATGTTAGGCGGAACCCGGATATGGTCTTTTACTTTGATACGGTAGAACATTTTATTCCTTGTTTTGAAAGGCAGTTTATAAAGGTTTTGGTGGCTGCCAGTTCTTGGGTTAACGAGGCCAAGCATAATTTTATAAAGCGAAAAAGCCGTCTGAAGATAATGTCCCTGCGTGAGCTTAAGCGAGAGATTGAAAAACTTCCTGCAGTAGATCAAATTCTGGGTGATTTAAAAAAAGATTGCCTGCGACCAGTAAGATCTAACACCAACAACCATCTTCCGTTCCTGCAGGAACTGACCAAAGGACAGAAAGAACAATTAAACCAATTAATTTTTAATTCCACTGGAACTATCAGCTCTTTAGAAGAGGCAGCCCTGCTACAGAACAAGCTGCGTTCTTGCATCAGCTACCTGATTGAGTTAAAGTTGACAACGTTAAGCAATAACCAGAGCAAGGCTAGGGTAATAACCAACCATCTCCTGTATGATGAATTCCTAAATTTAAAAAATACTATTGCCGACATCAAAGCGTTTGAAGAGAAGGTTAAGACCTTGGAAGCGCATCACCTTGAAATCAGCGATTACCTTGAAAAGCAGATCACTTTAGAGCACGCTCTTATCTTCATGGAACTGCCGCACTGGCGCTATCTGCATAACTTGTTGCAGGTAGCTAAGGACCAAAAGAGGATTGTCCGCGACTTAGGCCGGCATTTCATTTCACTGGCTAAGAACCGGAATTATCAGGATGAGGATTGACTTTTAGTTATTTTAGTTATTAACTTCTGATTATTTTTGTTTAATTTATTCGTCCTAATGCTAATCTCTGCATCTTTCCATAGTTACAATATTCTTTGATTAGGCATTGAGGACATTTAGGTTTAATTGGTATACAAATAGTCTGCCCATGCCCAACTAATAATTTATTTACATTAATCCATTCTTCCCGGGGAATAATTCCTTGCAGTTCTTGCTCAGTCTGTTCTGCCGTGTTAGTGTCAATCCACCCCAGCCGATTGGCAATTCTATGGACATGAACATCCACAGCGATGGCTGGCTTGTTAAATACATAATTCAAGATGCAATTAGCGGTCTTTCTGCCAATGCCCGGCAACGAGGCCAATTCTTCCAGCGTGTCGGGAACGTTCCCATCATACCTGGCGAGGATCATTTCACTTAGTTTCTTTACATTTTTGGCCTTAGTCCTAAAAAAGCCAATCCGATACAATATTTTCTCTAATTCCTTAATCTCTAACTGGACAAAATCTTCCGGAGAGGAATATTTCTTAAACATCTGCTGAACAATAGGAATGGTAGTGCTGTCTTTTGTTCTAGCACTAAGCATAGTCATGATCAGTATCTGAAAAGGAGTATAATGGCCCAGAAGCTCCAACATCGTTGGCTGGTGCGTTTTTTCCAGGATTCTGAAAACAGTTGTAACCTTATTCATAAATAAATTTTAAGCGGCTCTATATCGGGATTTTTTCTAAAGGGCGTTATAATTGATAATTGATTGTTGCTAAGGATTATTTAACCTTGAATTATTTACATTTAAGCGTGAATTATTATGCAAAAAATTTCGCTGGGTGTAAAACTCCGCCCTTTAGGGCGAAATTTTTGCATGCTAAAAATGCGTAGTTCAGAAACCGCCTCTTTTGAAACCTCGTCATTTATGGCGAGGTGAGGCGGTTTCACGCATTTTTATCATACTGCTCAGGAATGGCCGTTTTTCTTGCCGGGGATTACAAAGCTTAAAGCTGATTTTTGGTCTAAACTATTACAGTACTCTTGCCAGTTAATTTCTGATTCCACTGAATCATTGGCTGACTCAGGAATAACTTTCATAGTAAACAAATACCTGTCGATAAACTCTTCAAAAACACGATCAGCGACATTAGCTAACCTAGTTTCGCTGGTGGAATGCAATATGGCAAATTCTTTAGCCTGATATCTTTTACTGTATAAGGAAGCCACAATGTCCTCCATTGCCGGCTGGCCAGCATAATCCTGGTCTGGATAGGCAGCATCCAGAGTGTCTGAAATGCGGACTTTGTTCTTTAAAAGAGTATAAACTAAGTCTTCTGGCGGCAGTTGGCCGTTAGTCAGCCTTAAGTTTAGGTTAAAAAGATTAATACCCAATTCCAATTCATCAAAAAGCCCGTAACTCTCAGCATTGACAACTGCTTCCTGAATTTCCGGGTTAACGGTTGTATAAACATTTAGGGCCAGATAATCCAACCCGCTTCCCGGATATCCGGCCGACACATCTGTTAATAAGTCCGAAATCAGGGCGTCATCCTTCCGCGCAATAGCCATTATAATCGGTTTTAACTCCAAGTTGTTTATTAAATTGTATATCAGCCAGAAAGAACTTAATTTAGGCGATTGCTCCTGATCTAAAGCTTCCTCTAAACGGCTCAGATTGTTGACGCATAACTGAGCCTGTTCAGTGATATGTTCTACCAACATCTTTGGAGACGGATCAGTGTAGCGGGTGACCCTCAAAAAATGGTCTGTTCCATGATAAAGATAATTTTCTGCTATAGGCTGATAACCGGGAATGGTGAACATAATTGGTTTTTTATCTTTAGCCATAATCTGGTTAAGGGGGAGCCTGATTTATTAAAATTATTGATTTAAAGATTTATAAAATACGGGGATTTTAACATTTAATAATCAAATATAGGATTAATCAAATTTAAGATGAGAGATTCACTTAAGATAATTAGAATATCTGCCGGGATAATTGGAACAATGCTGCTGGGGTATAAAGGATACTATTTGACAGGGAACAATAGCTCGGGTGAAAAACTAGCTTATGAAATTGAAAGATCAGGGTATCAAATAGAGCTTCATACGACTGGATTACCTGGCTTTGTAGAATTTACTAGATTTCCAGATGGCTCTCAAGAGGTTAAAATCTATCCTCGATTTCCCACTAAATCGTTTAATCGCGAGCTTCATCAGGACTTAAATGGCGATGGATTGGTTGATAGAATTATGTGCAATGGTGCAGAATGGAAAATTGACCAGTCAGGTGAATTATTAATAAGAAAACAGGACTATGATGCCCATCGTGAGAGATTTAATGAAGCGGATAGACAATTACAAAAATTAGTGGTAAGGTATCAAAGGTATCGAGCAAAAAAATAAAGAACAAACCATTTTTGGCTGCTGCATGCACCAAGACTTTACAATCTTGCCTAACCGGCTCTGTAGAAAGTCTCGCTGCGCTCGGTGGCCATCAGGCTCAGCATTAGATTTTTGATAGTAAATCCCAAAAGTAATGGAACATTACACCATGCGATTTACTATACTAGCAAATCTCAACAAGTCCCATAATTAACGAGATTTGCTATTATCTTAAAGGCCGAGGTTCCCCGTAGGGGCAACTCCCTTCTCGGCTGGAAGATCAGACAAAAAGTGCTCAGTGAGTTGATGATAACTGCACTTTCTACAGAGCCTCCTTGCACCAAAGATAGATTAACCACTCCCCACTGGACAACTTCCCATCGATTTTATAAAGAACTAAGCCAAAATGGTCTTTCAGGGAATAGGCTACCGGATAGGCTACCTAGGGGGATGATATTTAATCTATGCCATGATCACTTACTTGCCAGAACCATACACTGACCTGCAGATTAAATCAGTTTTACATCCCCTGATCAACAAATGGTTTTTTAATAAATTCAGCACCTTTACGCCGGCACAGCAGTTTGCGGTATATCCAATCCACTGCCGGAAAAATATTTTGATTTCCTCGCCTACCGGTTCAGGAAAGACCCTGACCGGGTTTTTGTCAATATTGAATGAGCTGATTGATTCTTCTGAAAAGGGAATTTTGGAAGATAAGGTTTATTGCGCCTATGTTTCTCCTTTGAAAGCCTTAGGCGCAGACATCAAGGTTAACCTGGAAAATCCGCTGCGGGAGATCGAAGAGCTGGCAGGAAAGAAGCTGGGCATCAGGATCGGCATCAGGACAGGAGACACTACGTCCTATGAAAAATCCAAGATGCTAAAAAATACGCCTCACGTCTTGATCACCACGCCGGAATCTTTAGCTATCATGATCAATTCCCCAAAATTTAAAGATAAGCTAACCAACATTCAATGGCTGATTATTGATGAGATTCATTCCCTGGCCGAGAATAAGCGTGGTGTCCATTTGTCATTGACTGTGGAAAGGCTGCAGCGGTTATCACCTGGAATAAGCCGCATCGGGCTGTCCGCGACCATTGCGCCATTAGATGACATTGCCCGCTACCTGGTAGGCTATCAGGCAGACAGCGAAAGAGATTGTTTAATCGTGGATGTGCAGTTTACTAAAACAATGGATCTGCAAGTTATCAGCCAGGTGCGCTCTTTAGCGGATAGCGGATATATGCTAAGACATAATCAGATGTATCAGCTGATCCATGACTTGATCCAAGAACATAAGACTACCTTGTTATTTACCAACACCAGAAGCGCCACGGAGCGGGTGGTGCATAACCTGAAGGAAACCTATCCTGGATTTTATAAAGATAATATTGCCGCTCACCATAGCAGTTTGGGCAAATCAGCCCGGTTTAAAACTGAACAAGAGCTGCGTGATGGAAAATTAAAAGTGGTTGTTTCTTCCACTAGCTTAGAGCTGGGGATAGATATTGGCTACATCGATTTAGTGATATGTCTAGGTTCTCCCAAATCCGTGGCTCGCGCCCTGCAGAGAATTGGCCGGGCCGGGCACCAATTGCACAGCACAGTCAAGGGACGGTTCATCGTCATGGACCGCGATGATTTGTTGGAATGCAGTTTGCTGTTAAAATCGGCTTTGGAAAAAAAGATTGACCGCGTCCATATCCCAAAAAATGCCTTGGACGTATTGGCGCAGCAAATATACGGCATCGCCATCAATGAAGTAATTAATATTTACCAATTGTTTGCGCTGGTTAAGTCCAGCTACTGCTACCACGCCTTAGAGTGGGACGATTTTTTTGAGCTGATAAGGTTTCTTTCCGGTGAATATGTCGCTCTGGAAGAGCGCCACGTTTATGCCCGCATATGGTATGACCGTGAAACGGGCCAGATCGGAAAAAAAGGGAAGATGGCGCGGATCATTTACATGACTAACATTGGAACTATTCCAGAAGAAAATTATATCACCGTAAAGGTTGGCGAGCAGGTTGTCGGGATGATCGAGGAAGGCTTTCTGGAACGCCTGAAGCCAGGAGACGTCTTTGTCCTGGGCGGGAATGTCTACCTGTTCAAATTTTCGCGGGGAATGACTGCTCAGGTCAGCGCCTCGGTCAGCCGCCCGCCCACAGTGCCTTCTTGGTTTTCAGAAATGCTGCCCCTTTCATTTGATCTGGCGATGGAAATTTCAAGATTCAGAAGACTGATGGAAGAAAAATTCCTGCAAAAGCTGCCCCAGGAGGAAATAATCTCTTTCATCAATCAGTTTCTTTATGTTGACGAGAAAGCCGCGGAAAGCATCTATCATTTTTTTTATGAGCAGTATCATTTCAGCCAGATTCCTTCCGATAAAAAATTGTTAATTGAGTCTTACCATGATAAAGATAGAACCTACACTATTTTTCATACCCTCTATGGGCGCAGAGTTAACGATTGCCTGTCCAGGGCCCTGGCTTACATTATCGGCCGGTCCCAGCATCGCGATGTCGAAGTTGGCATAACTGATAATGGGTTTTATCTGGCGGCAGATAAGGCTTTTAATGCACGAAAGGCCTTGGACCAATTGCGAACTGAAAATCTGTGCCAGACCTTGGAAGAGGCCATTGAGCGCAGCGAAGTTCTGCAGCGGCGGTTTCGCCATTGCGCAGCCAGATCGCTGATGATTCTTAGAACTTATATGGGGCAGATCAAGCAGGCTGGACGGATGCAGATTGGCAGCAAGATATTATTTAATGCCGTGAAGCGCATCAGTAACCAGTTCCCGATTTTGAAAGAAGCGCGGCGGGAAGTCCTGGAGGATGTGATGGATTTTACCCATACCCAGGAAATCATTAACAGGATTTCTGAGGGAAAAATGGCTCTTGTAGAAATGGCCACCGAAGTGCCCAGCCCTTTTGCCTTCGGATTAATTGCTTCCGGATACAGCGATGTTATCAAAGTGGAGGACAAGCAGGAATTTTTAAGAAGGATGCACCAGCAAGTGCTGGCGCGAATCGCTCTCCGGCAGGGGAAACAGAAATTAAGCGAAGAAAAACAATTCTCTTACCAGGATTACTGGGAGAAGGACCAGCAGCAGCAATTAGAAGAGAGAGATGATAAGACAGAACTGCTTAAGCTGCAGGTCTGGAACTTGCAAGGAGTTCCTGTTTATCTTAAAGAAGAATTAGTCAAGCTGGTTAATGGAGATAAGGCTAGAAATGATTTTAAGCAGAGGCTCAAGGAGCATTATTGTGAAAATAAATCTCAGTGGCCGGAAGAATTGCAGCAGTTGGTCAAGCCGTGGTTAAGTTAGGTTTTTTTTAAGAGAAAAAGAGTTTCTCACTATTTTTGCATAACAAAAAACCAACGAAAAGTTTAAGAATGGCTACCTATGAGTAATAAACATGGCAAAAATGACGTATTATACTGGGTTAAGCATTATGGACTGTTTTCCTGAATTCCCAGAAAATGACCGCTGGCGCCAGATTGAGCTGCTGCAAGCGGCCGGATATCGGCACACATTAAATAAAAAGCCCTATCAACAGATTGCAGACCGCCAGATTCATGCCGTTTCCTGGAGAGTTTATCAAGAAGCTAAACAGAGAGCTGCCGAACATGAAATAGATCTTGCTGCACGGAATTATTTTGCTTTCCTTTGTTCGGCCTTAAATCTTGATCCGGAAACTTCTCCTTTTGATCCCAGCGAATTGGAAGAACTGTTATTTAAGTAATTTTAATTAAGTTTAATCCGTGGCTGGCCTAATTGTTGGAATTAGAAGAGGAATTAAAGAAAAAAAATAAAGAATTTAATTAACGGTGGTGTATAATTACTCTAAAATATCCACCTAAAAAACCAGCAACAGCACCAACCTTATCAAGATTTCCCTGTAAACCTTTGGTTGCCTTTTCTACCGTATCTTGTTCGGTAAAAGCATTTCCTAAATATGCAATTCCTTCAGGTATTGCATGGTTAAGATATGGACACCAATCTAGAACTTGCCCTCCCAGTGCACCAAATCCAGCTCCGGTTGTTGCAGCTAAAACTACAACTCCCGTTCCCATTGTACTAACTAAAACCACCGTTTTGACTTTTTCTGTTAATGACATTTTATATATCCTCCATTGTCTTCACCCTTATTTAGGCATCTTCTTTATAAATTGATTGCGCGTTAACTACTGCAGAATTAATAATCCACTATCAGGCCAGCTTTCCAGTGAAAATATTATGCTTGTCCCGGACAATTTTAACTTTAATCCGTTTATCCTTAACATACTGGCATTTAGGCACAGATATGTTCCTATCCTTAGCTACTGCAATTACTGAATTCTTAAAGCGGTCAGGGCATTTGATTACCGCACTAACAACCTCATCAACTGTAAATGGCTTAGGCAATTCCTTGGTTTCACGGATATTAAAATCATCCTTGCTTAATCTTAATTTAATTTGATGCTTTTTTTCTAATTCATCCAGCCGGGCATAAAATTTGGGCCAAGACACTTCTTTAGCCGGGCTTCTTCCAGTTTTATACTTCAAGAAATTTTGGATCCCTAAAATCGGCTGGACTGGCAAGGTCTTAATCCATCCAATAATCTTTTCCATCTCCTGGTTATTATAGCCGTCAGTAAGTACGGGAGCAACGATCACTTTTAATCTTTCAGAAGCATAACTTATTACCGATTTGACCTGCTCCAGATTATAACTTTTAACTCCAGCAATCTCTTTAGCCTTCATTGGATCAAGGGCGTCAAGAGAGAGGTTTAGCTGCAATTTATCATTTTTAGCCAGCAAATCAATCTTCTCTTTGTTCAGCAGCGTGCCGTTAGTGTCTATAGAAATGGTATGCACTGAATTTATTTTCTGCAAGTCAGAAATCAGCTCGACCATCTCATTATATAAAAAGGGCTCGCCCTGCACGCCGATATGGATCTCTACCGATTCATTGACAAAATCAACTAGTTTCTGTAATTCTTCCAGCAGGTAATCTTTCTCGACCACAAAATCATGCTTCTGGGAGCTTAGCCCTTCGGAGATGGAGCAATAGACGCAATCTAGATTACAGGAAGTTACTGGCTTGATTTCAATGATGGAAGAGCCGCGGTAAGCCATGCCGAAAGCCACATTGCCAATCAAGGGAATCCCTGAATTGCGGTGGATATAAGTGGCGGAATTGCCGGTTAACTTGTTTTTCAGCTGCTCGAAGTGCTTCTCCAATAAGAAAGAAAACTTGGTTTCAATCTTTTTCTGGTTCTGATGATTATTTCCCTGCTGAAATTGTAGCGTATGGGGATCAATAACAGTAAATGGAGCGATAGCTTCCACTTCCTTCTTAGGAATCAAAGTGTGGAATAATTTTAGCAGGCTAACGTCTAAGTGGCCTTCCTGCAGCTGGAAGGAGAGAGTCTGATAATGTAATTGTGCCATAGCAGCTTTAAACAGGATTCTATTTTAAAAAGTTGCCTAAAAATGATAAAAATGCGTGAAACCGCCTCACCTCGCCATAAATGACGAGGTTTCAAAAGAGGCGGTTTCTCAACTACGCATTTTTAGCATGCAAAAATTTCGTCCTAAAGGGCGGGGTTTTACATCCAGCGAAATTTTTTGCATCATATTTCGGTACTGAAAATAAATCGTTGTTTATTTCATGCGTCAGCTATCAACTTTAAGGATTAGCAGGCGAGAAGACGGCAGAGCTTTACTCCAGATTGCTTAAGTATTACAGCAAATCGATACATTTAATTATTTGGATATCTTCATCTGAAAATGCTGAAAATCGTCTCTCTGCAGGATGAAATTCTGGAATTAACAGAGCTTTCTGAAATTACCACTGCCCCTACTTGGATTGATGCCACTAAAATAACTGCGGAAGAGGCCAAAATCCTGCAGCAAAAGTTTGAGCTGCATCCCTTAACCACAGAAGACCTAATCAAGCCCAGGACCAGAATTAAAATGGAATTATTCCCAAAATATTCCTTTTGCGTGTTTTATTCGCTACAAAAGAGCCGGCAACTAAAAACCTTGGAAGTTGACGTCATCCTAAGCAAGAATTTGCTGATTACCAGCCATATTGACAGCATACCAGCCATTACTGAACTGCAGCTGGACCATAAACAACTACAATATTTATTAAGCAAAGGAACCGATTTTCTGTTTTATCATTTCTTAGACCAGGCAGTAGATTCCTTTTTCCCGGTAATGGATGGAATTGATACTGAAATCGAGGCCGCGGAGCGGCTGATTGCTGAAGGAGTTTCTTCAGCCGTGTTATCGAAGATCACTTCATTAAGAAAAAAGGTGATTTATCTTAAGAAAATAACCATTGCCTTAAGAGAAAAAATTTCCCTGCTGACCAAGGGAGATTATCCGTTTATTTCCAGAAAGGTAGTCCCATACTTCCGCGACATTTCCAACAACTCCATCCGAATATTTGAAACCATTGAGAACTACCGCGAATCGGTATCAAACCTCTCGGAGTTATACCTCTCCACAGTTTCCAATAACACTAATGAAATAATGAAAGTGCTAAGCGTCATCGCTACCACGGCTTTGCCCTTGACAGTTATTTCTGGCATTTATGGGACTAATTTTGAATTCCTGCCGGGAGCCTCAGCCAGCTATGGGTTTTGGATCATGATTGCCCTCATGATAGTGGTCATGAGCACGATGCTGCTGTATTTCAGAAAAAGAGGGTGGTTTTGATTAAAGCTGATTTTTCTACATATTGTGTTTAATCTTCGGGATAGATCTAAATGGTAGTGTTCCTTCTCCTGGCAAGAGGTGAGGCGGTTTCACGCATTTTTATGACAATTAAACGATAAAGACAATTAAACGATAAAGTCAATTAAACGATAAAGTCAATTTAATGTGATATCTATATGCTAGCCAATTTTACTCTTTCTCGAGGTGATGGATATATGGTCAATTTTTCCTGTTCGAAATGCAAAGCAGATGATATTGTTAAGCGAGGTAAGCAATACAATAAGATTGGTTCAAAACAACTGTATCGTTGTAATGAATGCCGTTCAACATTTGTGGAACCTGATGGTTTTGAGCGCATGCGTCACAAACCAGAAGATGTGTGACTAAACTTATTGCGGGTGTTCCAATTGCCTGCCGCAAATATGGATTGGAACACAACAATAATGCTATTGAAAGATATAATGGTGATCTAAAATCTCGCTTAAAAATAATGCGTGGTGGATTTCGAAGTGATGATGGAGCTAAAGCATTTTTGAATATGAAGCGAGTCATTCACAATTTTGTGAATCCGCATTATACACT
>Ga0209541_10014648_pt1 | contig 11796 bp, 10 predicted proteins | sample RifCSPlowO2_01_FD_184027 | JGI IMG/M metagenome (GOLD analysis project Ga0209541, IMG submission 184027) | Groundwater microbial communities from Rifle, Colorado - Rifle CSP2_plank lowO2_0.1 (SPAdes) (version 2) | ecosystem: Environmental > Aquatic > Deep subsurface > Groundwater | place...
AAAACCCCGCCGCGTCAGACGCGGCGGGTTTTTGTTTTTGGGTTGTATGATATTATTTCCAGAACGAGAAAAGCGCGGTCACAATCTTGGTTACGACGTTTACCGCCGCATCAACCGTATTAGAGAATGCCATGGCAGTTGCCGCAAGCACGCTTCCTCCGCCATCCGTACGAGCGTCTACTACCGCGGCGGTTGCAAACTCTGCGTCAGGAGCAACGGCCGGTTCAAGAGATGCAAGGGCGTCCGTTGCTCCTTCTGCCGCAACCGTCTCTTCTACCGCAGGAGTAGCCGCGGAGGTGTTCACCACAAGTGCAGTATTCACCGGCGCGTCATGTCCTACTGGTTTAAGAAACTCGGCACGGGTGAGAGGGCCAACGATACCAAGCGCCGGAATGCCATATTTCACCTGATACGCCTTTACTGCGGATTCAGTGAACGGACCGAAGTAGCCCGTCGCACTCGTGTGAAGAAGCCCCTCGGCGATGAGACGATTCTGGAGTGCGATAACATCGCCTCCGCGTGCGCCAAGTGCAAGGGTGCTCGTGAGCACTTCAGGAATAACAACGACAGGGGTCTCTGCTACCGGCGCAACTACGACCGGAGGCACTACCACTACGGGCGGAGTTACCGGAGGAGTCACGACTGGAGTAGGAGCGGTAGACCTGCCCTGGGGAGGAAGGGCGTACCCGCCACCGCCGCCGCCACCGCTTGTCTGATTTGCCGCAAACGTTGCGGAAATAGTGTGGTCAGCAATAACGTTTGTAAATGTATGAGAACCAACTGCGCCAACGGATACACCGTCAACGAGAACATCGGCGATGTGGTATCCGTTTACAGCCGTAATGGTGAAAGCCTGGTCAGTACCTTCGTTCACTGCGACTGCGCCGGACGGACTCACCGAGCCGTTTGCGTCAGCAGACGCGGTAATGGTATGCGTGGTTGCCGCGAAACTTACCGCGATGGTATGGTCAGCGAGCACGTTCGTAAATGTATAGGAAGTGACCGCGCCCACAGAGGCACCGTCCACAAGGACGTCGGCGACAGAGAATCCGGAAGCAGGAGTAATGCTGAACGCCTGGTTCGCAGTACCGTTTACTGACACCGCACCGGATGGGCTCATAGAGCCGTTCGCACCTGCGGATGCGGTGATGGTGTAGATGTTTTGAGCAAAACTCACCGAAATAGTGTGATCGGTAGTCCCCGATGAAAATGCGGGGAACATATAGGAAGTGACCGCGCCAACAGAGGCACCGTCTACGAGAACGTCGGCGACAGAGAATCCTGCGCTCGGCACTATCGCAAAGATCTGGGTATCTACGACATCCACGAGAACTGCACCAGACGGACTAATAGAACCATTCGCGCCCGCAGATGCGGTGATGGTGTACGGTCCAATGAGAGCAAAGCTCACAGAAAGTGTCGGAGTGCCAGTGGTAGACGACGGGAAAAGATAGTTTGCGGGAGTCCCCACAGAACTTCCGTCCACGAGAACGTCTGCAATCTCGTAACCACTCTGTGCGCTAAAGAAAAAGCTTGCGCTCTTGCCGTTTCCGACAGGAACCGACGCGCTTGTCGTCGCGGGAATAATTGTCGGCGGGATGCCAGAGACGATGCCCGAGATGGTGCCGTTACCATCGGTAGAAATGGAGACGGTAAACGACGCGAGTGCGTTCGGGGCGCCGAAGGTAAACGAAAAACCTGCCGCGACAAGAAAGGCGGCAAAGAAATATACTATTTGTTTCAGTATTGTTGCGTTCATAAGGATAAATATATGTGTCCTGTGCGCCCCGATTGTAATAATGCTAGTAAATACTTCCGTGGGTTGCGCATTTCTGCCTGCTGGCAGTTAGGGCAAGTACCACCCCATATTACATCAAATATGGTTTTTTGTCAATACCCTATAAGGCGCATATCTACAACGATTTTACCATAAAAAAGCACCCAAATCCTATATGATGGATGAGGGTGCTTGGGCAAGACGCCTCTGCCTGAGAAAGGCGAGACCCTCTCTCCCGAAGCACCGCGACTACGGCGCATCGGAAAGAGGTTCTGAAAAAAGCGAGAGAAACGGGATGCCAGCACCAGCATCTTGCGGAAGCAGGGTACATCCGTTGCCGTCTTCAAAATCACGACAGGACTCAATGCCGTCAATGATTACGAAGAGACGCACGGTGCCTGATGCAAGTGCCATAAGCGCTGACGAGGACGCAAGCGTCCCGGTGCATTCGCGAAGAGAGGTGTCTGTGAGAATCTGATTTCCTTCGCACAGAGGGTCAAAGACCGTGAATGGGTCCGCGGGATAATCCGTCACGTAGACGGAGAACGCCGCCTTCCGCAATCCGGCTGGATAGTTCGTGAACGAAATCTGTGCGCTCACGTCCTGCAAAGTGCCCGAGCCGTAGACGAACCCCGAGGGTGACGTCACGACCGCGTTTGACGGCGCGAGGGTGATGGTCACCTGTGTCGGATTTCCGCACGGATCGGCGCACGGCAACACAGTCACTCCGACAGATCCGTAGGAAAGGAGTGTGGGTTCAAACGTCTCATCCCCGTCCCATGCTGTCACGTCAACCGTTGTCGGACCTGTGGGTACCACGCCGAAGACTGCTTCCGTTTCCGGCCAGACCAGATCTGCAAACATCGGCTCTGTGAGTTCCACTTGAGTGCGAAACCACCGAGTGTTGAGGTCAACTTCCAGCGGCTCCAAAGAGTCGTCCGGTATGGAAACCTGTCGTTTCGGATGTCGTGCATTCCATGCATGAGCAACTTCTGTACGAAACCATAACGCGCTCTCTTCCGTCACCCGTGACTTGGAATTTTTCCGAGACGAGGGCGACATAGTGAGGAGACGAGCCGGATTGTCTGGCCAGGTGACACCAAACGTGAGCGCCCCCGTGCTTGAAACCGGCGGCTCCACGACCGGTGGCGGTGTCGCGGGAGGGTTCGTGTTGCCCTTCTTTTCTTGACCTTCCACCGCGCATCCAGCAACCGCTAGGAGCGCGACCAAGAGTACCGCCACGAGGCGGATGAATGAATTCATGAGAATCTCCTTGTGGTTCACCAACCTTGGGCTGGCAAGGTGCACTCCTCTTTTCAATTCACTATCTCACAACCTCAAAGAACACATGATTTCTTAAAGCTCTCTACATGTCAATTATATCATAAACACAGCTTTTGTCAAATATCCACCCTGGGCCTCCCCCGCGCTGACATTAAAACAGCCTTACTACACAAAGAAAAAAGCCCTCCTTCCTCTTCTTTATCAAAGAGAAAAAAGGGCTTGGCTTGCGGGCATCGGTCGTGAGAGAACCCTCATCATCCGAGAAACTACCGAACTTTCTCGTCGTCGGGTTCCGCGCCCGTGATGATGACGCTGATACCGCCCGTGGGATTCGGGTCAACCGTCATCGCCGTGCTGTTGAACACAACGAAACCGGTCTGCGACGGCAACCCGCTGGTGTCCTGCGCTTGGGTCCTGAGCGTACAGCCAGAGCCCCAGTCCACACAGAACGGGGCACCACTGGCGATTGCGAGAACGTAGAACTGCGTTGCTCCCACTGTTTGTGGGACACCGAGCGCGACCGTCGTACACGGGGTGTCCTGACCAGTGACTGCCACACTGTCGCAAAGCACCCGATTGAACGCACTGGCCGGGTTGCCGTCCACCTGGAATACAGCGAACGAGTCCATGTTGTCCGGCATACCGGTATTCGTGAACGTCACCGTCGCCGTTTCGTTGGGTCCGTAGTTTAACCCTGAGACGGGAGCGCTCATGTCCACACCCACGGCACTCACCGTGAGCGTGACGGCCGCCTCAGCCGGAGCCGGCATTCCGCTTGTCACCACAACGGGTGTCAGCGGATCGGTACAGCCGCCCGCCTCAAAGGTCAGGTCGCTGGTCGCCGTCGGCGTCTGGGGACCGATTGCAATGGCACACACGTCATAGGAGCCGAGGGCCACAGTCATGGAACCCGTGTAGGTGCCGAATGGGATATCCGTACATCCCTGGGTGCATGACACTCCGTCCGTGAGCGGGTCGCCGGTGACCTCGTCGAATGCCACAAACGCCGCTGACACACCCGTCGTGCTATCAAACGCCACTACCCTGATGTGGGAGACGACGTTTGGGTCCGGCAGGGCCATCGGAATGACGGCATTCATGGCCTTGTGGAGCGCCGCTTTCGCTTGTGCCATGAGCGACCAGTAGCCGTCCGGCAGGGTGAACGTGACCATGCACTTGTATTCGTCGCAGTCCGACGACGTCACCGTCGCGATGGGCGCCGGTGTGGTGGGGGGTGACTTCTTGCCGCCGCCGGTGTCTCCTTCGCCGCAACCCGCAATCGCGAGCATGAGAAGCGCCGCGATGAGTACTCCGAACAGTTTTTTCATGGAAACCCACTCCTTTACTGGGGTTTACTGCTTTCCTTCAAGGAACTGCACCTTCCAACGACTGCCGGAATGATACACTATTTAAAAGTTTTTGTCAAGAGGTTCAAGGATGTTCCCACTAAAACACCCTCGGCAAAACCCCCGAAAAACGTGCTGTTTTTCGGGGGTTTTGGGCTTAAAATAAGGAGAAAAAAGCCTATTTTTTGCGTTTATTTCCACCTTTGCGCACGCTGTACGCAGCCTCCAGGAAGGCGCTAAAAAGGGGGTGCGGAGAGAGCGGGCGCGCTTGAAACTCTGGGTGAAACTGTGTGCCGAGGAAAAAGGGGTGTATTCGCGTGGGAAGCTCTGCGATTTCCATAAGTTTCCCGTCCGGAGACGCACCGGAAAAGAGCATGTCCCTTTTTGTGAACTCTGTTATATACTCGGGATTCACTTCATAGCGATGACGATGGCGTTCCTCTATGAGCTCCTTGCCGTACGCATTCCGCGCGATGGAGCCACGTTTTAAAATCGCAAGATAGCCACCGAGCCGCATTGTCCCCCCGTAGTCACCGCGGGCAAGAAGCGCTTTCTGTTCGGGGAGAATGTCTATCACCGGATGTGGAGTATCTGTATTTACTTCTGTCGTGTGCGCGTCCTTCAGGCCGAGAACATTTCTCGCATATTCTACGACAGCAAGCTGCATGCCGTAGCAAAGACCGAGGTAGGGAATCTTCTGCTCACGCACAAGGGTGATGGCGCGGATTTTACCCTCTACTCCGCGGTCACCAAACCCACCGGGGATTATGATGCCATCGTATTTCAGAAGTTCCTTCACCGCGCGGGGATTTTTTTCATAGTCCAGCGCATTCACCCACTGTATCTCCGGCTTTTTTCCAAGGTGATAGGCAGAAAACTTCAGTGCCTCAATGACCGAGATATATGCATCGGAAAGCATGAAGTCGCCGGTATCAAAATATTTCCCTACCACGGCGATACGCACCGTATCTTTCGTGGACCTTGATTTCTCTACAAAGCGCTTCCACGACACAATGTCTGTTTTCCCTCTGTGTAGCGGCATTTTAAGTTCGTCCAAAATAATGCCTCCGATGTCGTCTTTTTCAAAATTGAGCGGCACATCGTAAATGCTTTCTACATCGGGCGCAGAGATGACCCTGTCTGCACGGATATTGCAGGAGATGGCAATTTTTTCCTTTCGTTTTTTATCAAGCCCCACGGTACTGCGGGCGATGATAATATCGGGCTGGACACCATAGGAGTTGAGCTGACGAATGGCATTTTGCGTGGGCTTCGTCTTCATCTCACCGAGCTTTGAGGGTACGGGCAGATAGGAAACCATGACAAAAAGCACGTCGTCGGGGTTTGTGAGAGCGAGCACCCGCGCCGCGTCTATAAACATGATGTTTTGGTAATCCCCCACCGTGCCACCGATTTCTATGACGGAGATTTCCGAACCATTCACTTCGGCAGACCGCTCTATGCGGCGCAGTATTTCGTCGCGGATATGGGGAATCGCCTCCACGCATTTCCCGCGGTATCCGAGGTTTCGTTCGCGGTCTATGACCGACTTATAGACCATGCCGCTCGTGATGTAGGACTCGTTCGTCAAATCTTTGCCGAGGAAGCGCTCATAATTGCCCATATCCTGGTCGCACTCAAGCCCGGATTTCAATACAAAAACTTCCCCATGCTCTGTGGGGTTCATGGTACCTGCGTCTACGTTTAGGTACGGGTCTACTTTAAGAGCGCTCACGGAGAACCCGCGGGACTGAAGAATCTTTCCTATGGAGGAAGTGGTGATGCCCTTACCCACGCCCGACATGACGCCACCGATAACGAAAATATATTTATGGCGCGGCTTCTGGCTCACAGGAGCCATTTTTTGCGGTTTTTTCGGTTTCATAACAAAACTAAATCATCTCAAGGACGGTCCTTGCCCCCACTTATCAACAACTTTTCCCCTGTTATCACTGTGTATATCATGTGGAAAACTCACCGCAAGGACCGTCCTTGAGTTTTTATGCGGTGAAATACTTTTTTGAAATATATCGTCCGACTGCAAAAAAACTGGAACCGACACCGAGAAGCACGCCGGTGCCGAGCAAAATGGCAGCGATTTCAAAAAAGTTTGCGAGGTAATATGAATAGAGATTTATCCCGCCAAAAAATTGCTCCGCCCTATCTCCAAGCCAATAGGTAAGCGGAAAGAAAAGCCCGATGGCGACCACGGCAGAGATGACACCGTAGAGAAAACCTTCCACCACAAACGGCCCTTGGATATAGCGCGTCCCCGCTCCGACGAGACGCATGACTGCAATCTCTTCGCGCGCGGTATAGATGGCGAGGCGAATCGTGTTGAACGTAATGATGACTGAAATAAATGCCAGCGCAAGCACGAGCGCGATGCCGATTTTTTCCGTACCGGCAACAATGTTTGCAAGCTTATCAATGGCACCTTTGTTTTGATAGTAGTTTACGGAATCAATAAGCTCGCCTGCGTTCGCAAGCGCGGCGGTTTGGTTATCCAGGAAACGGGCGATTGTTTCGTACTGCGAGGTTTCTTTTGCAAGAATATTTAAGCTCGCGCCGAGCGGATTTTCCCCAAGCTCGTCAAGTGCCTGAAGCGTGAGAAAATCGCTTTCGTGGCGTTTTTTAAATTGCGCGAGCGCGCTTTCCCGCGTCGTGTAAGAGACGGTGGCGACTTCGGGAAGTTCCAGGAGAGTCTTTTTGAGCGCAAGGATGTCTGCTTCAGATGCCTCGGTCGTGAAGTAGACGTCCACGTCTACCTTTGCCTGAATACGCTCAAGCGCCGTCTCAAGCGACACACCGATGAAAATAAGCGAGCCAAACATGAAAAGCGTCACCGTGATGACGAGCATGGAAGCAAGCGAAACAAACTTGTTCCGCCAAAAGCCCAGAAACCCTGCGCGCGATATTCGTTTAATGTCGGTCCACATAAAAAAATTTATCATTTAAGATATAAGATTTTTTGATATTTTTCCCAGCAAAATACTTTTTAAATCTTAAATCATATATCTTACATCTTAAATTACAACACGTACTTCCCTGTCTTATCGTCACGGACAATTTTACCATGTTCCAAGGTAATCACTCGTTTCCCCAGTGAATCTATTACCCCTTTATTGTGCGTGGTGAGGATAACCGTCGTCTTGAGGTCGTTCACACGCTTCAGTATCTCCACAATATCCTGCGTGTTCTTCGGATCAAGGTTTCCTGTCGGTTCGTCAGCGATGAGCACATCCGGCTCATTTACAATCGCACGGGCAATGGCTACGCGCTGGCGCTCGCCACCGGAAAGCTCGCGCGGAAAATTCCACATCTTTTTTCCGAGATCTACGAGTTCCAAAACTTGAGGGACATTTGTCGCGATGTCCTCGTCGGAGCGTCCGCCTACCTCCATCGCAAATGCCACGTTTTCATACGCGGTCTTCTGCGGCAAAAGACGGAAATCCTGAAACACCACGCCGATGCGGCGGCGATATGCAGGAATGTGCCGTGAAGGAAGCGTGTGAATGTCTGTTTTTTCAAAAAATACTCTTCCCTCTGTTGGCCATTCTTCTATGAGGAGCATTTTTATAAGCGTTGTTTTTCCGGCGCCGGAATGCCCCACGATGGAGACAAATTCACCCGGGGTGATTGAAAACGTGACGTCGCGTACGGCGTCTACGTCACCGGGATATTGTTTTGAAACTTTCTTAAAATGAATCATGCTAAAGCGTATGTTGTACTTAATATGTCGTATGTCGTATAAAATTTAAAACCTTTTTTCCTTCCCCAACATACTGCATACGGCATACGATATACGAATTTACAAGTTCAGTTCTTCCTCCACAACCGGCCACCCCTGAAACTTCACATCGTGGCCACCGATAACAAATCCTTCGGTATCAACCTCTACCGCACCACCTGACGGACCCGCCGGGTCGTCATAGAGCGCCCACCCGTCACGGCTCACTTCATGAAGTACAAATGACCTGTCGCGCCATTCTATAACTGCCGGCCACCCGTAATTCTCGCGCTCATGGGGATTATGCCGAAACCTTTCTTCAAGACGCCCCAAGCGCTTTTCTTCTGATGATGACGGAGTGCTTTCTATCCCGTGTGACATAAAAATTACAAATTTTTTTCCGCTTCTATAAACTCGTCAAGCTCCCCGCGGAGCAACACCGCGTCTACGTCGCCCACTTTTACCTCCGTCCGATGGTCTTTCACCATCTTGTACGGATGTAGCACGTAGGAACGAATCTGGCTTCCCCACTCCGCCTCCGTGGTCTTTGAGACACGCATGCCCGTTTCCTCCGCTTCGCGCTCTGTCTCACGGAGAAGATAGAGCTTCCCCTTCAGAATGTCTATCGCGCGGGCTCTGTTCTGCGCTTGGTTGCGCTCCGTGTCCACGTGCACCGTAATACCGGTCGGAATATGCACCACACGCACGGCCATTTCCCGCTTGTTTACATTCTGTCCGCCGGGACCTCCTGACTTTGAAAACTCCACTTTGATATCCGCCTCGGGAATCTCTATGTCGTCCGGCCCTTTCTCTATCTGCGGAATCACCTCAACCATGACAAACGAAGTGTGCCGGAGTTTCTTTGCGGAGAACGGAGAGATACGCACAAGGCGGTGCACGCCCGACTCATTCTTCAGGGTGCCGTATGCGCGCTTCCCCTGCACCTCAAAAGTGAGACTCCTGTACCCACCATGGTCATTCTCGTTTTTGTGCAGTACATTCAAAATCCACCCGCGTCTCTCTGTATATTTACTATACATCTTAAAGAGCATGGCCGCAAAATCCTCGGCATCATCTCCGCCTGCGCCACCAAACATGGTGACGACGGCACCACCTCCGTCGTATTTTCCCCCGCCTTCATGGGCGGCCTTGAGGTCGTTATATTCTTTGATTTTTTTCTGCGCCGCATCCTTGTTCTGCCAGAAATCGGACTTTCCCATCTCGCGCTCTATTTCGGCAATGCGCTGTGCAATGGCCTCCTTTTTCCCGTTCATGACGGGAAGTATACCACAAAAAAACGGCTCGTCTTCCGAGCCGCTTAAAATCCAAATCCTACTTGAAGCGTTGAAATCCGAAACCCGTTTGCGCCCATCCAATAGCTCACGCCGACCGATGCGTTGAAAGGATCGTGAACACTCTTAGCAAGTGGGAGGAAGTCAACGCCGATTCTTCCGCCTGCTGTTTCGCTAAGAATGCCAAAGGAGACAACCGGACGAATGACTCCCCAAAAGTCCGATATGGTTGCGCGCTGAGAAGAAAAACCAAAGAATGAAACCTTCTCATCGTCAGAAGTCATAAGCGTTGCTGACTCAACCCCAATGAGTCCATCGAGCGCACCGAGAAACACGCCACCCTGGGGTTCCTCATGCCCTCCATCTCGAGTTGCCTCATTTCCAATGATTAAGTAAGTGTGTACAACAACTTCTCGCCGATTCGCCTCGACAATCGTCGCGACACTTGCACCAAGGAGCACAAAAAGTGCTACGAGAACCTTATGCATGATTCACCTCAATATTTTTGTTTTGTGAAAGTGCTTTGCGTGCGAAGTATCTTACGCGAGAATACTAAATAGAGGGCACGATGTCAAGACCTCGCATAGTGTACAAAAAGAGAAGCCACCTCCGAGATTCGAACTCGGGACCTACCCCTTACGAAGGGGTCGCTCTACCAGCTGAGCTAAGGTGGCGCCAAGAGCCCGGGGGGAGAATTGAACTTCCGTCTACTCCTTACCATGGAGCCGTTCTGCCACTGAACTACCCGGGCGTATTCACTATACTATCGTATTTTTCGCCTTTTTTCTACCCCAAAACAAAACGGCTAAATCAGCGATTTAGCCGTTTTGTTTTTATCCTAATTATTGCGGGAACGACGGGACTTGGTCAGGAATATTTTTTCTGACGGAAAAATTTCACGACCCTGCCTCGCGGCACTCATCTTGCCCTTCTGGCAAACTCGCGCACCGCTCCGGCTTTCAAACCCCGCCGCAGGCAAAGCAGTTTGCCTGCTTCGTTCACTCCACTCAAACACACGCGTTATCGCGCGTGTGTTTTCGTTGGCGGGAACGACGGGACTTGAACCCGCGACCTCTGCCGTGACAAGGCAGCGCTCTGCCAGCTGAGCTACGTCCCCAAAATGCCGTATTATCATACTGCATTTTTTTGTTTTTATCAACCCCCCGTTGTAGATAATAAAAAAGGTTACCGAAATCTCCCGAGTAGATAATAAATCGGTTACCGTGTCGCCATATGAATATGGCGACCAAAAAGAGTATTTTTGAAGAGCATTTGAAGGCGTGGCTCACCGCGCGGGGAGACAAGAAGAAACGAGGAGAAATCATCAGACACGTGTGCTTTACCGCGAAGGTGCACCCGAAGTCGGTGCCGCGGTCATTCAAGCGGGCGCAGATGAAAGACCGCCGGATTCCTGAACAACGCGGCAGAAACGCATACTATACCCCTGACGTTACCGCCGCGCTCAAAGAACTCTGGGATGCGGCGGGAGAACCGTGCGGAGAGAATCTCCACGCGCTTGTGCCGGAGTACGTGCGTATACTAGAGCGAGACGGCATGTGGCGGCATGGCGACGAAACAACCGGCAAACTCTTGGCAATGAGCGAAGGGACGATGAAACTACGCGTTCGGGCATTTGGACGCGCTGGTTTCGCCGCGCGTGGCAGAAGCACCACGAAACCAGGGAGCATACTGTCGGTCATTCCAGTGCGCATGGACGGGTGGGGCGCGTCTCCTCTCGGCACGGCGCAGGTTGACACCGTGGCGCACTGTGGCGACTCAACGGCGGGAGATTTCATCTACACGGTGAATGCGGCAGACGTCACTACGTTGTGGGGAGAGCGGAGAGCGCAGTGGAACAAGGGCGCGGAGGCGACGACAGCATCGTTGCAGACAATCAATCGCAGTATTCCGTTCCCCGTTCTTGAATGGCATCCCGATACGGGAAGCGAGTTCATTAACTGGCACGCAAAGCGGCTGTGGGACGCCTTAAGAATCCGTCTCACCCGTTCGCGTCCCAATCACAAGAATGATAATTGCTTCGTCGAGGAACGCAACGGACATGTGGTACGAAGGTATGTGGGATATGCGCGACTTGATGCCCGAGAGGCGGTATTGGCTCTGAATGCGCTCTACGATGCGCTCACGCCGTACCTGAACCACTTTGTCGCTTCACGCCGCATTGTTTCAAAAGAGCGCGTGGGCGCGCGCTGGAAGATTACACACGAGAAAAAAGCCCTGACGCCGTACGAGAGAGTGCTTCTGCGAGAAGACGCTCCGACAGAAACAAAAACGCGCCTGCGTATTCTGCACGAGTCCTTGAATCCTCTTGTGCTCAAGCGGGAAATTGACCAACGTCGCAGAAAGCTA
>Ga0209541_10014649_pt1 | contig 11795 bp, 14 predicted proteins | sample RifCSPlowO2_01_FD_184027 | JGI IMG/M metagenome (GOLD analysis project Ga0209541, IMG submission 184027) | Groundwater microbial communities from Rifle, Colorado - Rifle CSP2_plank lowO2_0.1 (SPAdes) (version 2) | ecosystem: Environmental > Aquatic > Deep subsurface > Groundwater | place...
GTGAAAGAGGTCAAACTATGAAAACTGACAATGAAATGAAAGAAATAGAATTTTGGGAACATGAAACACTTGAAAATATTTACTTTACAATACATCAAGATTTGAATAAAATGATTGATGGTTTAAATTCAAAAGACAAAATAAAAGATGATTGGATAAAGGTGTTTAACAGGGCAGACAAGAAAAGACAAAACTCTGATTTTGCAAGAGGTGCTGAAAGAATTTATTTTTGGTTGTTCAATCAATTTGGAAGACCGAATTCTTCTCCGATAGGTGCAGATTTATTTTTTGAAACAACAAGAGCATTTGTTCATATAGACATAAAAACTGCAAAACTTGATAACCTATCTGATTATAAAGGTAAAATTCCAATAAGTGAAAACCAAACAAGTTATAGTTCAAAAAATAAAAACTTTAATACAAATTTGCCTTTTTATTATAACTATGGAAAAGAAACTCAAAAAATATGTTTGACTTATGTGATTAACATTATCTACACAGAAGAAAATGGTAACTTCAAAATAAAAGCAATATTCTTAATTTCTATTCCAAATGGGAAGCTTTATCCAATCTATGGAGACGAAGTTATTGGACAAGGTAAAGTTCTTGAAAAATCTTTTAGATTTGTATATAAGAATAATCCTGTTTTTGAAACTATCAAAGAAAAACCTTATAGGACAAAAAAAATATTTTTGGATTCTAATCTGAAAGAAGAAGATATTACTGGATTCGAATTAAAGTAAATTTCCTGCCCATGTTTCTCTTCTATCCATTTTTTTTATTCTTCTTAAAACCCAACTTTCTCCTCAAGTCAGCTTCTGTTGATAAATTACTTATAGTCAGAATCCAACCTTCGGCAAAGCCCTCTCTGATTCAGCAATCTTAAGCATAGGCTTTTCGGACTTGCCATAAAGCTTTGCGAATATAGCTCCTGGAAATTTCTCAACTGAATTATTATAGTCCAGAATGCTGTCATTGTAAAACTGCCTTGAATATGCAATCTTGTCTTCTATAGCTGATAACTCATTCTGCAATTGCAGGAAATTCTCATTTGCTTTTAAGTTTGGATAATTTTCAGCAAGGGCAAATATTGTTTTTAATGCCGCCTGTAATTTATCTCCTGCCTTGACTTTTGCTTCAGTGTCTTTTGCAGCAAGCAAAGCTTTTCTTGCCTCTGTAACCTTGCTAATCATCTTTTCTTCGTGTTTCGCATAGCCTTTAACAGTGCTTATCAGGTTTGGAACTAAATCAGCTCGCCTTTTCAGCTGAACATCAATCTGTGCAAGAGAATTGTCAATTCTGTTTCCAAGAATTACAAATTTGTTGTAATAAACAATAAACATGATTACAATTAATGCAATTACTCCTCCAATAATCCATCCTAATACCATTGTAATATTAAAAAAATAGAGTTTATAAAGCTTTATTTTTTGCGAGAATTTTTGGCATCATCCATGCTAATAAGTGTTGGAGACTACAACCCACAATCAGAAATAAACTCTTTAGTGATGTAAAATGTCCTTGATGCAACCTTCTTAAGATGGTGAGAAATTGATTTTCTATTTCCAATTGCCACATAAATGACTTTCTTACCAAAGTTTATTGCAGAGCTTACTGCTCCAGAAAAATCTCCATCATTTGAGATAAGATAAGCTTCATCATAAGCCTCTTTTTGCGCATCTAGTGCTAGGTCTAGGGCTAAATTAACATCGCTCGCCTTTTCTGTATAATATATTTTTCCATCTTTTTTTCTTTTTTCCAACCTGCCAAAGATAATTTTTAATTTTTCTATTTTTTTTAAGCTTCTCAAAGAAACTTTACTGTTCAGCATACATTTTAGGATTGTTAAGCTGTTCAACAGGTGCAATATACTAATTAATCCTTACTAGCTCGTTTTTGCCTACAATTTTTCTGCATAACTTTTCAATGTCTATCTTGCAATTAAATGCCTTTCTTATAGAAAAATAAAAATTACTCCCATCTATATAAATAATTATCTTTATCTTTTTAGAATCCTCTTCCATATGAAAATGATAACATAGGATCCTTTTACAGATCCTATGGTGTTAATTAGTATTCTTAACTTTTTGGCTGTTATAAATGTTTCGGTAGCTCTGTATTGGTGCATCTCTGCACTAAATTTGCCAACACAGGATTAAATTTAAAAATCCCCTTTCTTTCTTCTTTCTATGAAAATCTCAATTGACAAAGAAGCCTGCATTGGCTGTGGAGCATGTGAATCAATCTGCCCTTCTGTTTTTGTAATGAAAGATGATAAAGCTGTGGCAAAGAAAAAAGAGAGCGATGATAAATGCGTCAAGGATGCTACTGATTCCTGCCCTGTTAATGCTATAGTTATTAAGTAAGATGCTTGAGAATTGTTTGTTTACACCGCTTATAACTAAAATCTTCTATAAAAATTAATAATATTTTATATTTACCACCCATCTATGGATAATCTTTAGTTATTATAAAATGGTAACATCAACGAAAGATTTAAAAATAGAGGTTTTATAATTAATAATATGGGAACAATTAAAAAAATTATTGCGGGAGCAGCACTTTTAGGAAGTTTATATTTTGGTGGAAAGGCAATTCAGAATGCATATAATTGGCATTCATTTGATAAAAATGTTACAAAGTATGTAGAAGTAGCAAATGGTGCAGTTACTGCAGGAAAAAAGGAAGGTGTTGTTTCTATGGAAGAAAGTTTGGATACTGCTTATAATAATGCTCAAGTTTGGGAAGGAAGAAATCCAGCAATAATCTGGGAGACTCCTTATAGCGATGTTAATACTTTTATGGTTTTAACAAAAAAAGCAAGTCAACGTGCTCATGATATAGGTCAATTGGAAGAAGCATTAAAAACAGGAGAAGTTCCTAAAGGTGCGACTGATTTAGTTAAGAGAAGTGTTGAATCTTTAAGAGTAAATGAAATTGATTCTCAATTATTAAAAAGACTTGCTTACAGTGAAAAAGGTCAAACAATAGCAAGTGCTTATGAAGCTTTAAATGATGTTATTGCTGGGGGTTCAAGGGTCACTGGAGAAAAAATTTCCACTGAAGACAGGTCTCTTGTATATATTTTAGATAGAGCTGGCGGATGGAGAGCTATAATTCGAGCAGAAGCAGATGATTACAAAACTGCTGCAGCACATACTAAAGTTGCTTTGATTAATGCTAATATGGGTTATCTTCCTGAAGCCGTTGAGGATTTACAAAAGGCTCATGCTGCTATTGAAAAATATCCTGATAGTAAAAATTTATCAATCTGGAGAGATGTGGCTACTATGAATCAAGGTATTTTAGAAAAATCGATAATTAGTGCTGCTGACAAATTTAAAGAAGTAGACGATACAGAGGCATCATTAAAATATTCAGCTGGATGGTGGGATAGAGTATCTAAATTAGGAGAATCTATCGGCGGGGATGAAACACCTTGTTTAACAGACTTAGCAGATAATATAAGTGGAAGATATGCAACAAGATTTCGTTGGGATATTGCGCTTCTTTTATCTTTGGGAGTTTTAAGTGGTTACTGCTTTTTAACAAGAGATGACTCGCATTACAAAAAGTTATTAAAAAAATAGGAAGAAGTTTGTTATACTTGTTTACACAAATAATACCCAAAAGGATATTATTTCTTAACAGAGAAAGTCTGCCATGAACTTAGGGCCTAGAAGAAACATAAGGGCGGTTAGGCTAGTGGCAAACCAGCACGTTTACACCGTGCATTCAGGAGTTCGATTCTCTTCAGGGCCATATAAGTAAATTAGGAGTAACAAAAAATATCACAAAAGTGCTCTTTTTATTAGTCTGCATCAGATTTCTAAAAAGCGAAACATTTAAATATCCATTATCTTTTAAAAGATAATGAAAATAGTAAATGAAATAACGATAAAAATAATAAGAAATGCAAGAAATGGAGAAAGCATTCATAGCTTGGCTAACAAAATGGGGTTTGCTTACTCTGCTGTTTATAGATGGATATTGGAATTGGAAAAATATGAAGTAATTAAAATTATAAGGAAGGGGAATAAGAATGTAATAAAGATTAATAAAAACTTAATTTATGATAAATTTAAGGAGTTGGATAATGCAGTTTCAGCTATAGATAAAGACAATGAGTTTTGGATATTAATTAAAGGCATAAAATTAAGAATTAGATTTACAAAAAGCACCGCAATAACTATATGGACAAAAGGAGGATTTATAACGGGAGACTTTTACGATAAAGTATATTTTTTAGAAGTAGTTGAAAAAGATATTAATTCTTTGAAAAAAATATTAGATGAAAAAAATATAACCTGGACAGAAAACAAATTAATTAATAAAAGACCATTAATTTATATAATCCATAAAAAGGAATTTGCAATAGAAAAATTAAATAATTTGCCTGTTATGCCATTAAAAGAGTTAGTAGATTATTGTAAGAAATTATATTTAGATAATGTTTTGGAACAATTGGATTTATTATATAATTTAGGTATAAATAAAAGGTATTCAGAGGTTTATACAAATATGCAAAGATGACTAATTCAAAAATAGGCTTATTAGAAAGAGAAAAGGAGGTGTTAAGATTAATAGGGCTTTTCATAGAAAATAAATTTAAGTTTATAGTTGTTGGAGGATATGCTATTTCAACTTATAAGAAAAGATTTTCTGTAGATTTAGATGTTGTGATAAAAGAAAATGATATCTCAAAATTTGAAGAGTTATTGTTAAAGGAAGGCTATTCTATTTATTATGAAAAAGAAATAACTCTTTTGTATGGAGAAAACTTTAAACGCCTTAGAAAAAAAATGAATAACTTGCCAGTAGATGTAGATTTATTGATAAATGGATTAGTTTCAAGAACTACTGATGCTACATGGAGTTTTGAGAATATAGAGAAAAATTCTCAAGAAAGAAAATTAGATAGTTTGGAATTTTTAACTCCAACTAGAGAATTGTTAATATCTATGAAAATGCATAGCGGTAGATTATCTGATATCAGAGATATAGTTGCATTGATGCCTTGCGATAAGAATAAATTGAGAGAATTTCTTTTAAAAGGTAACTTGAGTAATTTGAAAGATTCAATAAAGAAACAACTTTCATTTCTTGAAAAACCCCAGTTTGATGACAGTTTTAAGGGAATATTTGGAATTAAAGTCTATAACAAAAAAGAAATAGAATCCGCTAAAAGATTATTTATTGAATTGTTAAAAGAAATTGGGGGAGAGTGAATTTTTATTTAGCTCAAATCTCACTTGCACTTATTATTGATAAATCAATTTTGTCCCGTGCAAATGCTCGCCCAATTCGCGACCTCGCTCGGAATTGATAATTAAACTTGTCCTCCGCGAAATCGCTCACCCGCCCTGTTAATGAGAGAAATAATAAATCTGAAACCTGTTTTGCGATAATTAACTAACATCACGTGCTAAATAACTTATTTATGCAATAACAATCTTTTAGCGGAGCATCATGATGAAATTCAACTCGCGAGTCCACTCGAATTGGATTACACTGAACTCGTGAACATCGCTCGGATACGGAGCCAAGCATCTTAGTTTAACCTCTTCTTATCAATTCCATTCCGGGCACATAATTTTATATTCGCACCATTCGCATAGGCCTGATTTGTTTGGGTTAAATTCTTTTGTAGATTCTATTTTTTTTATTAATTCGAATGTTTCTTTTTTTAATTTTTCTAGCTGTTCATTTGTTTTCCTGATAAAGATTTTTTTGTTAAAATTAAGATAGTGCCAAATTAAGCAAATATTTTTTTCTTTTCCGAATTCTTCTTTTATTGCTATGGAATAAAGTGCCAGTTGCTTGTCATCATCTATTCGGTCTTTATTTGGAAGATTGTTTGATGTTTTGTAATCGTGAATTTCATACTCTCCTGTTTTTAAATTATAAGAAAGCCTGTCTATAAATCCTCTTATCTGATATTCCCTTTTTTCATCGATTATTACTTTTATTTCTTTTTCCAATTCTAGGGTGTTGTCATCAAATGGGTGGTGTTCTGTGTAATAACTCAGAAGAAATTGAATTCCTTTGTTAAAATAATCCTCTGCTGTTAAACCATCCCTTACTATTAGTATTTCAGGATGATAACCTCTCCTCCAATTTTTAGAATAATTCATAATAACTTCATCGATTTGTGGAATTTTATTCTTCCTAATCTCTTTATACAGCCATTCTAAAGTTTCATGAACTGCCTTACCGAGAACTATCTCAATTGTTTCTCTTAAGGAAATTATTCTGTCGATATATCTATATTTATATTTTAAGGGGCATTTTTCAAAAGTGGTTAGTTTTGAATGAGAATATGTTTCCATATAAAATAGTCCAGAACCTTCTTTATTAAATTTTGCTTCAGCTTTCTTCAACAGACAATTTAGATATTATTAATATTCCAACAACTCCTATAATAGTTATTATTAATGCACTTATTAATTGTCCTTGAATTGGGCTTATTTTTGTTGCAAGATTTACATATTCAGTTATTACATCACGCCATACTAATGCAATTAAAAAACCAAATGCTGCTGTTATTGCTGTTACAAGAGAGGTCCTGAACTCTCTCTGGAATTTTTCAGTGGATGCCTTGGCTTTCTCTTTTAAAATTTCCTTCCTTGTTTTATCTGCCTCTTTTTTCATGATGTTGTGAAGAAATCTATTTATTTAAATCTTATTAATTATTTGCTCACTCATAAATTCGCGAGAATCAATTTAGATTGTTAATATATAATCTGAGGTCTTTTTTTGTTAAAAGATTAGTTATTTTAGGCAAATTTATTCTTCTATATCTTTAGCCAAAAATCCCCACCATTGGTTTCTTATTTTAACGACTTCTCCATTTTCTGCATCTAATTGAAGCTGAATTTTTTCCCTTACTGGAAATAATAAAAATAATCTTGCTTTTTTCTTTGTTTGAATTTGATAATAGCCATCTTCGTTTAAAGTTATGTTGGGGTTTTCAAGCTTTATTCTAATTCTCTCCTCTACTTTTTCTTTAATCTGATCGGGTAAAATTATCTTTTTTGTTTCGTTTCCCTTGAATATACCATAAACGCTGTTATTATACTTATATAAAGTTACCTGAGTTGTTGCATTAATATTTTTAACCTGAACAATTATATTTCCTGACCTGGAATAAACTGTCATTTCTCTTCCACCATCTTCAAGCCGGCATTTCATTGTAACTCCAGTGCATTTGCAATCTTCCGGGCATTCAACTCCTGTTCTTTGTTCAAATTTTATTCTGTTTCTCTCTTTTACAATTTCTTTAATTTCTTCTTTTGTAATATTTCTTGTCCTTTTTCTTTCTAACTCTGCATTTTTATTTTTCCACTGGCATTTTTCCTTAAAGCAACCACACTGCATATTGTATTTTTCCGCACTATAGCAATCTAAATATTCACAAGTAGTAATACCGCCATTCTCGTTTATGCCCTGACATACTTGCCCGCTACATCCACCAGTTTTACAATCATTATTTGTTTCACAAACTGCTTTTGTTGATGTTCCGCAAAATTCAGTTTCAATCTCTTCTGTTTCGTCATCTTCATCATCAGAGTCATCTTCTAATTCTGTTTTGTTATCATCCTGTATAGTATTAATCGATTTTTCTACAGGCCTCTCGACAAGTTTAGTATTATTATCAGCAATCACAATTCCAATTAAATTTATTAAGAGAATTCCTAAGATTAAAAACACCAGCACCTTTTTCATTTTGAAAATTTCCTGTTTTTAAAGGGTAAAAAGTTCCTCTGGAACTTTTTTCATAATTTATATAATAAAAACGAATTTATAAAACTTCCCCAAACCCGATTAATCTCCAGTGATTATTGATGTTTCTTGCGATTCCAGCATCATCTCCTTTTAGTGCGATTACTGGTATATTTAATATTATTTCTAATTCTTCTCCTTTAATTCTCTCAACAACTCCAACACTGATTGTTGTATTTAGATTCAACATTAGCATTTCTCTCGTTTTTATTGGCTCTACTTTCTTGTGGTTGTCTAGTCCTAAAACCTCTCCAAATAGTTTTGATTTGATTCTTATCTTATAAGTTATTTCTGGAAGATTTCCTTTTGTAGAAACTAAACAGCCAGTGAGACTGTCTGCTTTTGTCAAAAAAGGGTCAAGTTCTGTTTCAATTGATATGCTTGCTCCAGGAATTACTTCTTCCACAGATTTATTTCCTTTATGCAAAGAAAGAATTTTTGTATTTATTGTTTTGTACATAATCTGGTTTGCTTTTTTTGTTGAAATACCTGGCTTGATTTCTATTTCATCTCCAACATTTAATTTTCCTTTTTTCAGGACTCCTCCCAAAACACCACCCCTTAAATTATCAATCAGTGTTCCTGGCCTATTAATGTCAAAACTTCTTGCAACTAAGAAAATCGGTTTTCCGTTTATTTCTCTTCTTGGAATTTCTATCTTGCACAGCTCTTCAAGAATTTTATCAATGTTTATCTCTTGCTGTGCAGATACAGGAATAATCGGGGCATTTTGTATTGATTTCCCATTTATGAATTCTTTTATCTCATGATAATTTTTTAATGCCTGTTCTTTTGAAACCAAATCGATTTTATTCTGAACAATAATAATCTTGTTTATTTTTTTAGTTTCCAGAGCCATGCAGTGTTCTCTTGTTTGTGGTTTTATTCCCTCTTGAGCAGATATAACTAAAATAGCAGCATCTATTGTAGCAGCTCCAGAAAGCATAGTTGCCATTAGCATTTCATGTCCAGGAGCATCAATAAAACTAATATATCTTTGTGGAATTCCTTTTCCCTTTGTATTATATCCTGATGCATCTTTGTAAATAACTATATCAGCATATCCGAGTTTAATTGTAATTCCTCTTTTCAATTCCTCTGAATGAGTGTCTGTAAACTTGCCAGTAAGTTTGCTTAATAATGTTGTTTTTCCGTGGTCTATATGCCCAACTACACCAACATTCAATTCCTGAAGAGAAGTTATATCTTCTTTATTAGCCATATATTTTCGAGAGAGAAATAGTTTAAAAACCTTGTTTTAATAGATATTTCACTTTTCATCACCAAGTTTAATGTTAATAATAAATAGAGGGTCATTGCAGATTAATCCCTGAACTTTTTTAATAACAAAATCCAAATCAATTTTGAAATGCCGGCCATCTTTCAGATGATTCTCCTCATATCCGGCATAAACAATTTGTCCATTTTTGTATGCTAAAAACATGCTCTTTAAATTATTAAATCTCTGTATATCTTTCTGTATATCTTCAGGCAGCTCAGAATTATCGACAGTTCTTAAATCATGATTTTTTAGAATATAATTAATTGAATTCATTTTATTTCATATGCCCATTATCGTCATCATTGCTGATTGCAGCTATATATTCTTCTCTCAAAGGAACTTCAGTAGCAATTCTAACTCTGTCAGTATAATCTATAACATTTTCCTCTAAATGTTCCAAACTAACTCCTCTTTTTGCTAAATCGATTAAGTCATTATATCTTCTTTTTATCTCCGTTGTTATAACTCTTTTCTGATTTTCAAGCCCCAACATTCTTTGATATCTAGAAAAATAAATTCCAGTTATGTTTAAAAATTCTGGATTGTTAAGCAAAACAGAATTCATACATGCTCCTCTCATTAGCCCATAAAATTTTTTATCTCCAAAATTTTCATCTCCATTGTTAAAATGAACCTTGCTTAAGGCCTTTTCTAATCTGGCTCTGTATTTATCTTCAAAACTTAATTTATTTCTTCTAAATGTATTTTCTAACCAATTTGGAAGATATTTCATATAAAAACAAGTTATTAGTCGGTTTAAAAGATTTGTCGTGATTAGAAAACATGTGTTATCCCGAAATTATTTCATAAGGCTGAGTTAGTTAACCTTATGAAATTAAGCAAATCTAAGCTAATAGAGACACTTAGAAAGCTAGCTGATGGAAAGACAGTTTATCAGGCAAGGAAGGTTGCTGGCATAAGCGTAAGGAGAGTTTATCAAGTGAAGGAGGCATTTGATAAAACGGGAGAGATTCCTAAGATAGGGAAAGATGTTGGTCGTCCTCGGAAACTCTTTGAAGAATGGGAAGTGGTTCTTGTAAAAAATGCCTTTGAAAAATACAGGGTGTCTGCTGACACCCTAGAAAGGCTTATTGATAGAGATTATAAAAAACATATAGGACATAACAGAATCCATCAAATTCTAATTTTTCTTGGCTATGCCAAGAAAAAGTCCATTAAGGACATCAGAAAGAAGAAATGGAAAAGATATGAAAGAAAACATAGCTTAACTGCTGTGCATATTGACTGGCATTATTTCAAGGGAAACTGGGTGTTTGGTGTTGAAGATGACGCAAGCAGAAAACTGCTCGCATTGATAGAAGATGAAAAAGAATCAACAGATAATTCCATTATTGGGATGGAATTAGCATTAAAGCATGGTCAAATAAAACAATGCATAAGCGATCATGGCTCAACATTCATAAGCAATTTTACCGACGGAGAATCAAGATTCAAAGAGTATCTGAAATCAAAAGGGATCAAGCAGATACTCTGCAGGATCAAGCATCCGCAGAGTAATGGCAAAATGGAGAAATGGTTTGATTGTTATGACAGAAACAGAGAAGCATTTGAAACAAAAGAAAAATTTATGTATTGGTATAACGATTTAAAACCACACAAAGCTTTAAACTTTGATAAACTCGAAACACCATCACAGGCTTTCATAAGAAAAATGAGAAGATGAAGAATCCAAATAATATGTCGTTAGGAAATATTAACGGGATACAACATAAAGGGTTTTTTTAAATTCATAAAGCTTTATATATTGCTCCGCATCAGACTTCGTCCTGATGCTTCGCTAAGAAATCATTATCACATAACTCTTTTAACAGCTTAATAATATATCTTCATGAAATTTATTATCGTAGTTTAAAAATTGTTATCACATTAAAAATCTTTAAGCGAAAAACTTGACGAAGTCAGTTTTGAGTTAATAATTTATTTAACAATATATTTTTTCTATAGAAAACTCACCCATATTCCCAGTTTCGCCTTTGTTTTTTAAAATCATTTTCAATTTCTTTTAATGTTGATGCATCAGATGGACTTCTATCTGGTCTCAGTGCAGTAAATCTTGGAAATCTCAATGCAAAGCCGGAATTGTAGTTAGGAGAGCGTTGAATTTCCTGATAGGTTACAGAGACAACAATCTTTGGTTTTATTTTTACTGTTTTTTCTTTTTCTTCTATTATCAGGGGTTTGATTTTTTCTGTAAGTTCTTCAAATGACATTCCCATTTCTGTTTTTTCTTTTATTCCTGTTCCCATTTTTCCAATTTCTAAAAATTCTTCTTTATTTTTTCCTACGCAAGAGAGTATAAAACTTGAAAACCAGCCGCTTCTTTTTCCTTTTCCATGTTCTGCTCCTGTGATTACTAAATCTAAATCACGCTCTTCTGGTTTTATTTTTAACATATGACCGACTCTGCATCCTGGCTTGTATTCTGCCTGAAGACTTTTCATCATTACCCCCTCCTGATTATCTTTTAGTGCCTTTTTATAGAATTCTTCTGCTTCTTTTTTGCTTGAAGTTATTATTTGTTTTGCGTAGATTATTTTATACGGGTGATTTTTTATTATCCTCTTAATCAATTCTGTTCTTTTTTCAAACGGCTCATTTAAAAGAGATTTTCCATTGTAATAAAGAATGTCAAAAACATTTATCTCAACTGGCAGTTCTTTTTGGAGCTTTTCAATATCATATTTTCTTCTTATTCTCTGGCTTATACTCT
>Ga0209541_10014652_pt1 | contig 11794 bp, 13 predicted proteins | sample RifCSPlowO2_01_FD_184027 | JGI IMG/M metagenome (GOLD analysis project Ga0209541, IMG submission 184027) | Groundwater microbial communities from Rifle, Colorado - Rifle CSP2_plank lowO2_0.1 (SPAdes) (version 2) | ecosystem: Environmental > Aquatic > Deep subsurface > Groundwater | place...
AGTAAAAAGCCCCGTTAGAGGGGCTTTTGTTTTAGACTTTCAATTGTTTTCCATAATTCCGGAATGCCGTTGTTTTTCCATAAGGAAGCGCCGGTGGAAATTACCGGCTTCCCGGGAAAATTTTTTTTAAGAACAGCCAGAAATTGTTCAGATCTGGGTTGGTCGCTTTTATTTAAAACAATAATATCCGCTGTTTCAATGGCTCCGCCTTTGGAAATTTGGATTTCGTCTCCGGAGGCGGGCGTTATGACATAAACCATCGTATCAACCACATCTTTGAAGCCCAAATCATACTGCGGAGCGCCTACTGTTTCCACAAAAATAATTTCAAAGCCCGCGTTGCTTACGGCGTCAATAACAGCCGGAGTCTCGGGAGTTACTCCTTTCCAAACTTCTTTAGCCGCCAAGCTTTTCATAAACACATTCGGACTTGTGACAATTTTGAAATTTTCCGGGCGATGCGCTCTCACCCGATCTCCCAAAACCGCACCTCCGGAAATTGCCACAGGGTCAACGAAGATGGCCGCGACACGCCGCTCGCTATAAACATGCTTTAAAAGCGCGCTGATAATTGAACTCTTGCCTACGCCGCCCGAGCCGGTAAACCCGATAACATGGCAGTAAGCTGCCGGAGATGAAAAGTTGGAAAATATTTTCGGCAAATCTTTGTTTTTATTTTCCGAAGCCAACTCTTGAAGTGCCGGAATAATTTTGCCTTGCATTGAATCCCGCGGGCAAAAAATAAGCCGAACCCCAAGCCTTTTTAAAAGTTTATAGTCTCGACGCGGTATAATTCCGCCCGCGACAACCGCCGAATCGCACTTGGCATCGGCCAGCATTTTCATAAGTTTTCTGAAAACTTTTTTATGCCCTCCGGAATGCATTGAAACCCCGATTATATCCGGATCTTCCTGAATCGCCGCCGAGGCAATCATTTCCGCCGGCTGGTACATTCCCAAATAAATCACTTCAAAACCGGCGTCTCTTAAAAATCTGGCAAGAATTTTTAATCCCCTCGGATGGCCGTCCAATCCGCCTTTGGCTAAAAGTATTCTCATATTACGCCTCCTCCGAATAAATTCCGTAAAAATCTTTGAAAATGTTGCAAATTTCTTCAAGAGTCGTGAGTGCCTTTATGGCTTCGCAAACTTCCGGCATCACATTTTTGTCTTCCTCCAAAGTTCTCTTGAGATGATTCAGAGATTTTTCAACGTTTCTTCGCGATCTATTTTTCTTAACTTTTTTCAGAAATTTTATCTGATCATCTTGCGCGCGCTCTGATACGGAAAATTTCGGATCCGGAGCCGGTTCGTCAAAAAGGAAATTTTGCCCTACTATTTTTATCTCTCCGGATTCAACTTTTTTTCGGTAACTAAATTCATACTCTTCAATTTGCGCCTGCGGCCAGCCTCTCTCCACCGCCGAAACCATTCCGCCCATTGTATCAATGTTCTGAATCAATTTCCAGCTTTCTGCCTCCAGTTTATCGGTTAAATTTTCCAACTCATATGAACCGGCCAAAAAATCAGGATATTTTGTAATCCCGGTTTCATAAGCGATAATCTGCTGGGTGCGAAGCGCGACTTTCGCCGCTTCTTCGGAAGGCAGCGAAATCTGCTCATCGTATGAATTTGTGTGAAGGCTTTGGCATCCGCCGAGCACCGCTCCGAAAGCCTGCAAAGCGGTCCGGATAATATTATTTAGAGGCTCCTCTTCAGTAAGCGTGCGCCCGGCAGTTTGCACGTGCGTGCGCAATTTCCACGAATCCGGATTTCGCGCCTTGAATCGTTCGCGCATAATACGGGCCCGAAGGCGCCTCGCCGTGCGCAATTTCGCGACTTCCTTCCAAAAATCATCTTCAAAATCAAAATAAAAATCGTAAAAAAAAGAAAGTTTCGGCGCAAAGTCATCAATTGCCATTCCGCGCTCCAAACAAGCCTCTATGTAAGAGATTTCATCCGCCAAAGTAAAAGCAATCTCTTGGGTGGGAGACGCGCCGGCTTCTCTTATGTGATATCCGGAAATGCTGATCGGATTCCATTTAGGCGCATATTTCACGCAATACTCAATAGTATCAACCAAAAGTTTAATTGAGGGTTTGGGCGGGACAATCCATTCTTTTTGCGCGATAAATTCTTTTAAAGGATCGTTTTGAATGGTGCCGCGAATTTCCGCGAGATTATATCCGCGCTTCCTGCACACCTCAAAATACATCGCTAACAAAACAATCGCCGGCCCGTTGATTGTCATTGAAGTAGAAAGCGGCGGGCGCAAATCAATGCCCGAATAAAGATTTTGAACGTCTTTGATCGTGTCAACAGCAACCCCGCCCATACCGACATCTGCTTCGGCTATCGGATTGTCCGAGTCAAATCCCAAAAGCGTCGGCATATCAAAAGCGGTAGAAAGGCCAGTTTGGCCGTGCGCCAAAAGTTTTTTGAAGCGCCTATTGGTTTGCCGCGCTGTGCCAAATCCGGCAAATTGCCGCATTGTCCAAAGCCGTCCGCCATTTTTTACATCATACATTTTAGGATGAATCCCGCCAGTAAACGGATACTCTCCGGGTTTTTCGGTTTTTTCAACAGGCATATTTATTCTCAATTCTCTGCCCACTATAGCGCTTGACAAAATCTAGTCAACCATGCTATCTTTTGGGCAGGAGAGATTGAAAAAAATGGCAAATCAAGTTGCTTTAATAAAGGTCTATGAAATTAGATCCAGACTAAGCAAGCATCGTGCTGACGAATTGGCAGAAGAGTTTATAGTGCGATATCCGGAGAAAGATTATCCGGAACCGGAATACTTCAGAGATGCCCTAGAACGACACCTTAACTATTACGCTAACCACCATATCCGAGTGCTAGATTTAATAAATATTTCCGTTGGTATTCAGGCAAATCGTGTTATTGGCAATTTCTTTGCAAGCTCTTATGCGCCCGCCGATGTAAAACGCGCAAGAACATTCATAGTGAACCTACACTACAGATAACTACTGTGTGCGCCGTATGGCTTGCCCTACGGCTTTTTTATTTTTTCAGAGACTCGCATTGTAAAAAGTAAGTAAGAAGTGTACAGTCAAGCTAGAATTGGGCAAATTTAAAAATGCGTTTGGAGATTGAAGATTGGGGAGACGACATTCCCATCAAATGGGCCGTAGAAAAACAGGATGAATATTGGGCGGAAAAGGTTTTCGGGCAAGACGCGCCGGATAAAATAATTTTTGCGGAGCACGAACCGGTTTATACCGCCGGAGCTTCCTGCGCGGCGAGCAATAAGCTGATTAGAAAATGTTTTAAAAAAGAAATTTGGGAGCTTCCTGCTCCGGTAGAAATGATCCGGCGCGGAGGCCTTGTGGCTTACCAGGGGCCCGGAATGCTTTCTGCCTATTTTATTTTTTCTTTCAAAAATTTTTCTCCGCGCGGTTTCAATGATTTCTTGCTGGATTCCGCTGACGCGTTCTTAAAAATTTATGGGGTGTCCGCGACTTCCAGGAGATTTAAGGAAAATCCCGGACTATACATCGGAGAGCGTAAAAAAATAGTTTCGCTGGGCACGCAGATTTCAAAAGGTGTTTCGCGATACGGCCTTGCTATTGCCATAAACCCGGACAAGAAATATTTGGAACCCTTAATTCCCTGCGGCCTGGAAAATATGCGCATGACTTCTTTGGCGGAAGAGCTGGATGTTAAAAACTTCTCCGAGAACGAAAAGTCTGAAATCAAAATCAAGCTTGCCACAGAACTGATTTCGCGATACCATGAGCCCAGAAGTGGAATGGTGCCTTTGTGAAAACCATTAGAGAGATTTTGCCGAGAAGAGTGCGGCTCACTTATGTATGCAAAAGATGCAAGACAAGATACAGAAATAAGAAAAGAGCTTTGGAATGCGACGCCAAACCCATAGAAGAAAAACTTTTTCACATAGGCGACTTAGTAAAATGGCGAGAACAATATCATTGCGACCGCTATAATAAAAATTATTTTCCTAAAGGAAGAGTCGCGCGCATTTTGGGGCCTATGTTGCCGGACGAAGAATATAACATCAAATGGCTGCAAAGCCGCCTCTCCGGAAAGCATGTTTTTCAGTACGAAGTTAAATGGATATGCCCTTACTGCAACGATCCGAAATCTAATTTGTTCTATAGCCCTGAACTAAAAAAGACAAAAAGCAAAACCCGCTAAAATCGCGGGTTTTCTAGTTTTTGTTTAAAGAGCGTAAGGAATTTCGCGGCTTTCGCTCCGTCAAAAAGGCGGTGGTCGAAAGTCAAAACAACATTCATCATCGGCAAGACACCGATGGACCAATCCTTGTCTTGATCAGCGACGGGAATCCGTTTAATCCGAAAAGTCGTCACCATAAGCGCGTTCCATGGCAAAGGAATGGGCACGCTTCCTTCTATATCCATCATTCCTACGTTATTGAGAACAATATTTGGCAGCGGAAAAATATCTTTTTCATGGATTTTGCCGATTTTTGCTTTTTCCGCCAGTTCAAGAACTATGCCGTTGAGCTGACCGATATTTTTGCGATCGGGCTCGGCAATCCGCGCCACCACTACATTGTCATCTTTCGTGTTTAATGATAGCCCGAGGTTAAAAAAGTCGTGCGCAGTAATCTGCGAGTCATTTTCATTCCAGCTGACATTCATCTCCGGCATCCAAAGCAAAGATTCCGCGAGCAAATACAGAAACATCGCGTCGAACTTGTAATTTGACTTTGCGCGAATTTCGAGGAGCCCGGAAGTGTCGGCGCTTGACCAGATCGGAGTAAAAGGAATGCCTTGCGATTTTGCAAGATATTTTGCCGTAGCCAGCCTAAGCGAGGATGGCTTTTCTGTTTTCATGGAGAGGCCTCGATTACACAAAACATCGTACCGTGTGGATATTCCTGCTCCGGATCTTCTTTCAAGAAAATTTCTTTCACAATGCCGTCTGTCGGCGATTCAAAATCGAATGTCGCCTTACCTGTTTCAATTTCAAACATTGCTTCGTCTTTTCTGACGCGTTGTCCGACGCTTACTAAGATTTTTAAAACCTTAAACTTGGCTTCCGCTTTATCTTCTTCCGGTGCTTGGAAAGTAACACGGACTTCAATAAGATTCATCTCAACACCTCCTTTGCCGCCTCTACTATATCCTCTATTTGGGGCAGCCGCAACTTTTCTAAAGCTGGATGCGCCGTAACGGGCCCGTCTTTCGCGCCCAGAATTTTTGTCGTTACAAAGAAATCTGACATTTCTTCTATATCACGCCTCGTTTCGCTGACATAATTGAAGATCATACTTGCGATTTCCGCGCCGACTCCGAATTTAGCTTTGGCTTCGTGGACGATAAGCACTCTTTCGGTTTTGGTTACAGAATAAAGAATAGCTTCTCTATCCATCGGCACTATCGTCTGCAAATCAATAACTTCCGCAGAAATTCCCTCTCTGCTCAAAAGCTCCGCGGCTATTAGAGTTCGCTCAACCATCATTGCCCCGTAAGTAATAATGGAAATATCTTTGCCTTCGCGGAGTATTCGCGCCTCTCCTAAAGGAATCGTGTAAGGTTCTGAAGGCACTTCTCCCTTTTTCCCGTAAGCGGAAATCTGCTCAAGAAAAATTACCGGATTGCCGTCCCTAAACGCAGAAAGCAAAAGTCCTTTCGCGGCGTAGGGATTCGCGGGAGCGACAATTTTAATGCCTCCGCTATGCGCCAACATCGCTTCAATCATCTCTTCATGGCAATTATTGGATGGAAATCCGCCGCCGCAAGGCGCTCGCACAATCAAAGGTAAATTCTGTCCTGTAACCGCGAAATGAATTGTCGCGTAATTAAGCAGCGGTCCAAAAGCGTATTTTAGAAATGGCAGAAATTGAACTTCCGGAGAGGGTATTAGGCCGGCCAAGGCCATGCCAATGGCATAAGTAAAAATGCCGTTTTCGTCCAAGGGCGTGTGAAAAATCCTTTCTCTGCCGAATTTTTTAACCAATCCCTTTGTAACGCCGTGTACTCCGCCAGACTCAACATCTTCGCCAAAAACCCTAACCCGCAGGTCTAACTCCATCGCTTGGCGCAAGGCTTCGTTTATCGCGGCTTCGTAAGTAATGACCCTGCCGGACTCTTTGACCAGAGGCAACGCGTCAATTTTACTTGAAGCAAAAACCGGATGAAGCTTGGAAGGAATCGAATAAGTTTTCATCGCTTCGAAAGCTTCCGCAATAGTTTTTTCCGCTTCTTTTTTGAGTTCATTTTCCAATTCATCGTCCAATAAACGCATCAGCTTAAGCTGCAGGGCGTAATGCGCCAAAGGATTCCGCCCCTGCCACTCCAAACGAAGTTCTCTTGGAACGTAGCCAGCCATTTCCGAAGTTTCGTGGGCGTTGTGCCCGGATACCCGAAAAGTGCAGCATTCTATTATCCAAGACCCGCCGCCATTTCTGATGTCCGCTAACGCCGTCTTCGTGGTGCGCCAAACCTCAACTACATCGTTGCCGTCAACAACCAAAAATTTCATTCCGTAGCCTTCCGCGATCCTTCCCAATCGCGCGTGCGCGCTTTGATATTCAACCGGAGTACGGATTGCGAGCCCATTATTATTTATGATGAAAAGCGCGGGAAGTTTCCGCGTAGCTGCAAAAAGAAAAGCAGAATGCGCGTTGCTGTGAGCAGACGCCCCATCTCCTAAAAAAGCTAAGAGCGCCGGGTTTTCTTCAGAAGATTTTTTTTCAATGACATCGCGGATGTAATAAAGAGCGTCAATAAGTCCGGTACCCACCGCCACATTTAAAGCCATATCGGATTCAAAACGGATAAGATGATGCTTCGGGCTTCCAATATGAATCCCGAAATTATATCCGCTGTAAATTGATTCGGCGAAAATTCCGTCCTGGCAAACAATTTCTTTCGGAGTAAGCCCCCGCCCCAAAAGCACGCCCATAGAGCGGTGGTCGGGAGCAAACCAATCATAAGATTCCGCGGCCAAAACCGGACCGATGTAAACGGCTTCCTGTCCGAGACCGGTAAAAATTTTCGGGATAAATTCATCTTTTCTTTTGTCCAGTTCTTGCCCCAAAAAAGTAGTCAGTAAAAGCAATTTATAGATTTTCAAGTATTCTTCTTTAGAGGGAATAAAAATCTGCTTCGTCGGCGTAAAATCAGTTACATTAGGCATAATTAACTTTTCAAACCGTGTTCTGTCGCCATCATAAAACCCCCAAGCTTATTTAGCAAGGGGGCTTTTTTTGTAAATCTTTGAGTACTTTTTAATGAGTTTGTTGAGCTCGTTTCTGGAAATCAGCTCGTCGTTTTCAACCGCGTAATTTAGAGAGCCAACGGCTTTGATTTCTTGCAAGGCGTCTCTGAAAGTTCTCAACATCACGCGAAATGGCGTCGCAGGAATTAAAACTATCTGATAGCCGGCGTTAAAGAGCGCATCGGCGATAAGAGGAGGGGTTTTGCCGCGTTCCGCTAAATTCGCGACAAGCGGAATTTTTGGGACCTGCATGCGGAATTCTTTGAATTCTTCAAAAGACTCAAGCGCTTCCGGAAAAATCGCGTCCGCTCCCGCGTTTATGTAGCGGTGCGCCCTGCGAATCGCGCTATCCAATCCCTCTACAGCTCTGGCGTCAGTGCGCGCCACTATGACTTGGTCCTTATACTTTTTCCGGCAAGCCAACGCTTTGATTTTCCGAACCATTTCATTCGTTGAAATAAGCTGTTTCCCGGAAAGATGCCCGCATCTTTTTTTGGCTGGCAGCTGATCTTCAATTTGCACCGCGTCCGCTCCGGCGCCGGCAAGAAGGCGCGTCATAGCGCGCATCGGCAAAAATCCCGTATCGCAATCAACCAAAATCGGAATGTCCGAAACTTTTCTGATGTCTTTCACTTTTTCAACCATTTTCTCCAAAGTAATCAGCCCTTCGTCCAAAAAACCCAAGCTCGTGGAAAGCGCCGCGCCGGAAATGTAAACCGCCTTAAAACCCGCCGCTTTAAGCATCAGAGCTTCAATAGGTTCGGTTACGCCCACGAGAATAAATGGCTTTTTTTTCTTAATAAGGTCTTTGAAATTCATGCTCTGCGTACTCATTTTTCGTCTCCTAAAATGAATTTGAATCTCCAATAAAGATCATAGGATGACAAGTTTTCAAGATCCCGCGAAAGGCGAACGAGGTTGTCGGTGTCTGTCTTACTAACGACTCCTTCGCATAAAGACCAGAATTTGTTTTCCAGTTCCCGGTCAGTCATGGGATTTAAAAAATGCCCTTTGGGTTTTTTGACTTCAACAACGCAAAGCGCTTTTTGATTTTCATCTCTCGGAATCAGCATTATAGGAAATGTCGGAGAACTCTTGTCGCTGTAATCCAAATCGTAGCTGTGCAAAACTTCAACATCTTTTACGCAGCCGTAAATAAATTGCGTTATTTCCGGATTCAGATACTTTTCCAGAGAATAATCTTCCAACGTTATGCCGCCGTGAAGCAAAGCAGCCGCCAAAATAAAATAAATCGAGTGATCGGCGGTTTCTTTGGTATCGGGCGAGCGCTTGTAAACATCGCCGATGATGGATTTGCAGGCCTCATAAGAAAAAACTTCAATGGTTTTAATTTTTTCTATATCGCCTACGATTTCTCTTACCGCCAAAGCGGCGTCAACCGCGGCCTGCGCGTGGTATTCTACCGGCCATTTTTTGATGTGCGTTTTTAAAATTTTAAATTCCTCGCCCAATGACGAAAACGCTCCAAGGTTCGGGGATTTTCCATTGAGAATCAAATTAACCAGTCCGAATTCGCCCTCAATCATCTCGCTTGGCCCGGTTGCGCCGAATGATGCGAGCCGCGCGGCTTTGACTCCTGCCTCAACTGCCTCCGCGGCCGAAAGGCCTTTGCATTCGGAAAGCCGCGAGCCAGCGCGCACCTGGCGCGATGGAAACCAGCGAAGAGCCAATGAGGCAGCGCTCTGCATCTCTTCTTTTCCGAGTCCCAAAACTTTTCCGGCAGCAAAAGCGGATGAAAGTGCCAAATAAAACACGTGATCCACGCCTTCCTTTCTTAAAGAAGCCGCGTCGCAAAACCTGCATTGAATTTCGTATGCCAAAACTCCGGCGGTTATCAAATCTTTACCGGATAATCCGCCTCTATAACCAAGAAGCGCGATAAGCCCGCCCCAATTATCCGAAGGATGCGCCGGTTCCAAAGACAAATATGTGTCATTAAAATCCAAAACGCGGATCAGGTGAGTATTGGCGTTAGCGGCACGCTCCAAAGAAAGCGACGGAAGCCCCAACGCCAAACTGTTGCATAAAGCGGTGCGCTCTTTTTCCAAATGTTTTCTGATTTTAACAGCAGCCGGGTCTTTCGTGCCGCCCAAAGCGCATCCCAAAGAATCCAAAAAGTGCCTTTTTGCTTCCCGAACAACGTCTTTCGGCAAATCTTCATATTTCAAATTACAGGAAAATTCGGCCAAATGCTCCAATAAATTCGCGTGCGTAAGCTCCATTAAACGCTCCCGAATCTACTCACTTCTTAGCCCAAAACCAAAACAAAAGCAAATTAAAAAAGCGAGGGGTTAGTCTCGCTTGTCCATAGGAACATATGGCCGAGGCGCGGGGCCGATGTACGCGGAAGATCTCGGCCTTATCAAAATCAATCTGCCTTTTTCGGTACGGTTTAATTTTAAATATTCCAGATGATGCGCCGACCAGCCGACAACGCGCGACATTTCAAAAATCGGCGTTGCAAGCGTTTTGGGAATTTTTAAAAACGAATAAAACGGGGCTGTCCAATAATCAATGTTCGGATGAAGCCCTTTCATTTTAAACATCAGCTTCTCCGCGTGCTCCGCCAAATCATAAAGCGCTTTCTCTTTTTTGCCGCGCGCGAGCAAATTGACGAATGGTTTTATTACAGCGCATCTCGGGTCGCCGTGCTTGTAGATGGCGTGTCCGAATCCTTTTACGGTTCCTCCCTTTTCATCCATTATTTTTTTAATGATCTTTTCCGCGTTTTCTTTCTGCCCGATTTCTTCCAGCAAAGTTAACGCCGCCTCGTTTGCCCCGCCGTGCGCGTCTCCCTTTAAAGCGCATGCCCCGCCGATATTCGCCGAATAGATATCGGCGTTAGCCGAAGTCACAGCGTGCGCGACGTGCGTGCCCACATTAAATTCGTGCTCCAAATAAAGCATCAGCGAAACATCCAGCGCCCGCCACTCTTCATATTGAGGCTCGCTATTGCGGAGTAATCTTAAAAATGTTTTTGCCGCCGACACGTTTTGATTTTCCGCGGCCTCTCTCTCCGCCACGGCGTCCCAATTGGAAATTCTCATAAACTTGCCGTTTTTTTGATAATGTCCGATCGCCGCGACAAACACAGGCATAGCTGCCATCAGAGTAATCGCGTGAAATAATTGCGGCTTTCCCGCCTCTTCGGCAAGCTCGTTGCATCCAAAAACCGAAACTAGCGTGCGCAACATATCCATCGGGTGAGCGCTTGGATTCATCAGAGCCAATAACTTACGGGCGCGGCCCTTTCCCCACGGAGCAAATTCTCTGATAATATTTGACCTGATATCTACGATCTCATTGCAAAATTTTTGAAATTGCGTTTTTTTGGGCAATTCGCCGTAAAGCAAAAGATAAGCGCATTCTTCAAACGTGGAATGTTCCGCCAAATCCGCGAGATCATACCCTCGATAAAATATTTTGCGGTTTTCCTCGTCCAGCAGGCAAAGTTCCGTTGGAGAATAACCGACACCTTTCAACCCTTGTCTTACAATCAGTTCTTCCATTTTCAAACCTCCTTATTTACTTTATAAGCGGTAAACTGCCCCTTCACCGTAACTACGCCTCTCGCTATCACGGCGGTTTCCAACGTGCAAATTTTTTCGTGCATGAATTTAACTTTAGCCATTACCAAAAGCTCGGCATCCAGAGGCGTGGGCGCGAGGTAACGTATCCAATCCGCGCCCGCGGTCACGTACCATATTAAAGGAAGCGATCCGAATTCTTCGCGCTTTTCAAAGCGATGCCTCGCGGCGATAGCCGTCCAAATGGCATGGCAATCCATTAAAGAATAAGTAATGCCTCCATTTACAATATCCGGCGTGGCGGCGGCGTGGTAAAGCCGCGGCTTAAAGGAGCAGACGGCGATATCTTTTCCAAGCCAATCAAGGCTTTCGTCCAGCCAGTAGCTTTTTATCTTAAGCCCCCTTTTGTTCGCGGGTCCACAACCATGGCAGCTATTTCCCGGAAAATAGTCCTGAAACGCTTTTTTCGGCTTCATTTCAATCCAAACTCTGGCTTTAATAAAGCAAAAAACAAAAAGCCGCGCAAGCGGCTTTTAGATTTTTTTCAAACTTAGATTAAGCCTGAAAAGTTCGTAGATTCTGGCCAAAAGTTCGTCATAAAAGTAGAGGCCCCGTTCATCTTGAATCGCCAGGAACCTATACACATGAAAAAGTTCGTGGGCGATGGTTCTGCGATTGGTGGTATTGCTAAGCTCAATCAGGTATTTGTTTTTTTGAAGCTCGCGAGTCCGCCCTCCATAACCGCCAAAAATACTGTAATCAAACTTGGGAGCAAGCCTAAGGGCGGTAATAATTTCATCCGGAATTTCGAGTTTTTTTCTTTCTTCTTCTATAATTTTTTCAATCTCGTCAGCGCCGGTGATTTTTTTGGTAAAAGCGTCAATTATTCCGAAAATCAAGGCTGATATTGCAGATAATACGCAAACTGCCGGCACCACCAAAATAATCAAAATCAAAACTGCGGTGACTCTTAAGGCCTCTTTCATTGTCCGCCCACGTGATTTTTATCGGCGG
>Ga0209541_10014653_pt1 | contig 11793 bp, 14 predicted proteins | sample RifCSPlowO2_01_FD_184027 | JGI IMG/M metagenome (GOLD analysis project Ga0209541, IMG submission 184027) | Groundwater microbial communities from Rifle, Colorado - Rifle CSP2_plank lowO2_0.1 (SPAdes) (version 2) | ecosystem: Environmental > Aquatic > Deep subsurface > Groundwater | place...
CAACCAACACCTGCAGGTCGGGGAAAAAAGCGGCAATGCCTGAAATAATCTGGCGCGGGAACTCCTCCCCCATGTCCACGGAGAGTTTGAGCAACTTGTCGGCATCGGGAACTTTTTCCGCGCTCAAAATCTGCCCTATTTTTATTTCCAATTTTTTAAAGTCATCCAAAGAAATCATAAATTTTTTATTTTAAATTATTTTTTAGTTTCTAAAAAATGCTTGAGTATCAACGCGGCGGCAGAGGCGTCGTGCATTTCATTTTTGCCCTGAAGCCTCTCCGCCTCTTGCGAGGTTAAAAATTCCGGATACAGACGAACAGGCAAACTAACGGCACTTTTGAGCTTTTCTACAAACGGCACAATCTCTTTCATAATCTTGTTATCCTGGAAAGAAAAGTTTTGGGATTTCCCCACCACTATTTCTCCAATATTGTTCTCTGTGCATATTTTTGAAATTTGCCCTACCAAGTTATCAGAAGTTTCCAAAACTGACAAAGGGAAGGCAAACTCCCCTTTTTCGTCAGAAATGGCTACTCCCGTTCGCTTTGCCCCATAGTCAATGCCTAAATATCGCATATTGAGATAATATAGCGCGAAAATGAAAATTTTGGTATGATGGTCGGCATGGATACAGCAATATTAAACGATTTTCCTATATGGCTTTTGGTTGTAATAACGCTATGGTCAATACCGTGGAAAGGAGTTGCTTTATGGAAATCAGCTCAACTGGGACACAAGAGATGGTTCATTGTCTTACTTATACTTAACACCCTTGGCATTTTGGATATCATCTATATAAGGTTCGTCGCTGGAAAATACACGGTAGAAACCCTAGAAAAAACTGAAGAGAAATAGTAAGACACTTAACAAAATCACGGATGGGTGTCGGAGTGGTCTAACGAACTAGTCTTGAAAACTAGCGTCTGGGAAACCGGACCGTGAGTTCGAATCTCACCCCATCCGCAAATTTGTCGAAAAATCAAGATTGGTTGCCCCGGCGCTTCGTGCCTCGGCATGGTATTTCCCCGCGAGAATCCAAGCATTTTTGGGTGGCGGGGGCATATCTCCGCCACTGTTTTATTCCACTACCAATGTTCCAATCATTCCCCTTTCTCGGTGGTTTCCAACAGTGCAGAAATATTCAAAACTGCCGGCTTTGTCTGCCACAAATTGGACAGAGCTTTCCTCTCCGGCATTGATGCGTGATGTCGCAACATTGTACCCTCCGATTTTCAAGTCGTGGAAGCCGTCACTATCTTTGAAAATAATTTTGACCGTATCGCCCATGGTTACCTTAATGGTTACGGGCTCAAAAGAAAAACTTTTACCAAAAACAATGAACTCCTTGATGGTCGTTTTTTCTTGCTGTACAGTTTCGTTACTTTGAGAGGCAGTTTCTTCAATATCCGTTTTTGCCGACGGGTTATCCTGATTTACTTTACCCTTTTTATAAAATAAGAATCCCCCAATAACTACAACTGTGAGAATAACGACTGTTATAATTTTATTCATGGCAGTAATACACTTATTAAATAATTAGCTGTATTGTAACACAGACAACATAAATGTTAAGATTATATGTATGAATTTAAGACAAAGCTCGGTTCTTTTTTCCCGCATTGCTCTTTTTATAATTTATTTTTGGTTTGGACTTTTGAAAGTTATAGGACAAAGTCCGGCAAGCGAACTGGTGCGTGGGCTGTTTGAAAAAACTCTTAGCCACGTACCGCTTCTTTCCTTTGGCATATTTATTGCGCTTTTTGGACTGTTTGAGATGCTTATCGGCATACTATTTATTATTCCCGGAAAAGAACGTTTGGCGCTCCGGTTATTTTTTATTCATATGGTTATGGCAACTCTGCCGTTATTTACCATGTCCGGGATATGGACTCGTATATTCGTACCGACACTTGAAGGGCAGTACATCATAAAGAATCTGGCGCTTATCGCATGTGCCCTAGGAGTTGCCTCAGTCATGCCATCCAAAAAGGCAAGGGAAACTCCCCAAACGGTTGTGCTAGAATAGTGAGATGAATGAGGAAAAACTAAAATGGCAGACACCCGAATATATCTATCGGGAAAAGACTGCCGATTGGTATTGGATTGTTTCTATTGTAACAATATCCATCGCCCTTATCGCCATCATTTTAAATAATATAATTTTTGCTCTCCTTATAATAGCCTCTTCTTTTACTCTTTCTTTATTCGCCTCCAGAAAGCCAAGCGTTATAGACGTCAGAATAAACAACAGCGGAATAATCGCGGGCAACACCAAGTATACGTATGACAGCCTTGATTCATTTTGGGTGGAAACTCGCGAAGCCTACCCAAAGGTACTAGTCAAATCAAAAAAACTGCTAATGCCGTTTATTGTCATCCTAATAAACGGAGTAGAACCGTCAGATGTCAAACATGCGCTGGAGAAATACTTGCCAGAAAAAGAGCATGCTGAACCTTTCCTTGAAAAACTTCTTATTTACTTTGGATTTTAGTAAAACTTCCAAATCTGGCGCACTCTTTTGTCGCTTCGCAGATTGCATCAAGATTTGAAAATTTTCTTACATTTTATAGATTTTAAGTAGATTTTATGATAGTTTGTACCCATTGCCCTCGTCGTTCAATGGATAGGACACTGGCCTGCGAAGCTGGAAATTCCGGTTCGACTCCGGACGAGAGCACAATAGGAAATTGCAAGCAAGTGGGGTTCGCCTCCCTCCTCCGTATAAAGCTACGGAAGGACACCGTGCTTCGCTCGGCGATTAATTCGTATTCAATTTTGGGGGTAAAAACAAATTAGCGATTCCGCAGGAGAAAAGAAAAATTTTTAATCATTTGTGCTATAATAATTGTGAAAAGTTTGTCGACTTTTCCACTTAAATCTAACTTATAAATTATGAAACAACTTGATCCAAAAGCAGTCTGGTTATTTTTCACTAGTTTTGTTTTACGGTCGTTCGTACCGATAATATTTTTGACTATTTGGGGTTCGGCATTCTTGAGTGGCATTAGCGAAAGTCTTGATGATGGGGGCGAAATTTCGTTCGGTTTCCTTAATTGGTTGTGGTTTATTATTCCAGTGTTTCTTGTATTGTGTTTCATCTGGGCTAAGCTCACTTACCACTTTTATCGTTACGAACTTACCGACACTGGTTTTCGCAAAGAGCTTGGGGTTATCTACAAAAAATATGTGACTATTCCTTACGACCGCATTCAGAACGTTGATATCTATCGCGGTATCTTGGCTCGCATACTTGGATTGTCCGACCTTAACATCCAAACGGCTGGAATGAGCGCTACAGTTGGAAGATATGGTATATCCGGTGGAGGCTCTGAAGGACGATTGCCTGCACTCTCTCGAGAAATTGCCGAGCAACTCCGTGATGAGCTTATTCAGCGAGCTCGCCAATCTAAGAGTCAGGGACTTTAGTTTTTTAAAAAATTTGGCGCCAAAGAACAAAACCATGTATGATTTTGTGGGTTCACTTTTGCGTTCGGACTAATTTAAGAATACAGCATAGCAAATCAAAAACCGCCCTTCCGGTGGTTTTTGGTTTTATGACTTCTTTATCATGGCGCTGATTCTGGATTTCCTGTGGGAAGCTGTGTTTTTCTTTAGGAGTCCCGTCTTTGACGCCTTATCCAAGATTTTCTGGACTTGCGGGAAAAATTCTCTGGCTTCTTTGATTTTCTTTTCGGAAATCAGTTTCTTGACCTGCTTTATAGCTTTGTTTATAAGTTCCTTTTTTGCAATATTAAATCCCCTCTTTTTCTTTGAGGAACGGAGGGCTTTCTTGGCTGATTGGGTTATAGGCATGACCACGATACTATATCATAGTCTGAAATTTGTAAATAGAGTATGATATGGACATGATAGGGTATCTAAAGGGCATGCTAATCCGCCAAGACCTTAAGTCTGTAGTTTTAGACGTTTCGGGGGTAGGTTATAAAATTTACACCAACGCTACTCCACTGGAAAAAGACAAAGGTAAAATAACTGAACTCTGGACATATCTGGCAGTGCGCGAAAACGCTTTGGATTTATATGGATTCAAAAATAAAGAAGAGCTTGGTTTCTTTGAGCTCCTCATAACCGTTTCCGGCATCGGACCGAAATCAGCCATGGCTATCATGTCCGTCGCTTCCCTCTCCAATTTGCGTCATGCAATCACTTCAGAGGACACGAGTCATTTGACCAAAGTTTCCGGCATCGGAAAAAAGAATGCCGAAAAAATAGTTCTGGAACTGAAAAACAAACTTGTCGGCTTATCGGCTGATACGGCTCAATCTCTCTCCGGAGATGTGGATGCGCTGGAAGCATTGAAATCTCTCGGCTACAGCGAGCGCGAAGCTCGCGAAGCGTTGAAAAAAGCTGACGGCAACACTACAGAGAAAAAAGTGCGCTCTGCCTTAAAAAATCTCAATAAATAATACTTAAATAGAAATGCCTGAACTCCCCGAAGTTACAACCACCGTCGCCGGACTTAATAAAGTCCTGCCTAAACTTATCATAAAAGATGTCTGGACGGATTATTATGTCAAAACAAAAAACAGGCGCCCTGATACAATTAAAAACGAAAAATATTTTGAACATTTTAAAAAAGAAATCATCGGAGAAAAAATCAATGAGGCCGAAAGGCGGGGCAAGAATGTTTTAATCCATTTATCCGACAACAAAACCATTCTTATCCATATGAAAATGACCGGGCATCTTTTGTATGGAAAGTATAAAAGAGTAACCGGTAGCCACCAGCCAGCATCTAGGAAAAAAGTTCAGGATAAATGGACTCCAGCGGAAAAAGGACCGTTGCAAGACCCGTTTAACCGATTCATTCACTTGGTTTTTACACTTTCAAACGGGCGTCATCTGGCCTTTTCCGATATGCGCAAATTTGCAAAAGTCATTCTTTTTGAAACAAGCAAGCGCGACGGCATAACAGACCTCTCAGTCCTAGGGCCGGAACCGCTACAAAATTTTTCTTTTGAAACGCTGAAAAAACAACTCAACAAAAAACCGAACAGCAAAATAAAAACTATCCTTATGGACCAGAGTGTAATAGCGGGCATCGGTAATATTTATTCAGACGAAGTTTTGTGGGAGTCATCTGTCAATCCGGAGCGCAAAACAGGCTCGCTAAGCGAAGAGGAAATAAAAAAGATATGGAAAGGAATAAAAGAAATTCTGCTAAAATCCATAGAAATGGGCGGCGATTCAATGTCTGACTATCGCAATATATACGGAGAACGCGGGAACTTCCAAAACGCCCACAAAGTCTATAAGCGAGCCAAGCAAAAATGCTTGAGAAAAAGCTGTGGGGGAACTATAGCCAGGAAAGTCATAGGCGGACGAAGTGCTCATTTCTGCGATATCCATCAAAAGTAACTGTGTGGTAGAATATAATAATGGAAAGACACCATTGGGGCGGAATTGCAGTCATACTTCTTATTTTTGCCATTCTGTCGCTCGGCGGGATTAAAAACGCCGGCTTGCCCAGGCTTTCGTATAACAAAGATCAGACACCGGAACAAAAATTGGAATCCCAAATACGCGAAGTGGACAAGCTAATCCAGGCGGAAAAAAGGAAAGAAACGGAATCAGAGTACAAAGACATAGTCACCCTCTCACAGGTCAACCGCTCAACAGACCCGATGCGAGAATATGCACTGATAAAAGTAAGTAATAGCGCCAAAAATCCAATACTGGTAACCGGGTGGAAACTGCAAAGCAAAACGAGCGGTATGAGCGTAAATGTGCCGAAAGGAACCTATCTGTTCTTCACAAGCACGCTAAACTCCGAAGAAAACGTATACTTGAGCGCCGGCGATATGATGTATCTTATTACCGGCTACTCGCCCAACGGAATAAGTTTCAAACTAAACAAGTGCTCTGGGTACTTGGAACAATTCCAGAATTTCATCCCTCCCTTGCCGAATAATTGCCCTTATCCGCGCGATGAAGATTTATCCAAAATAGCAAACATAACCGCAAACGACGACTGCCTCGACTATATTGAGTCATTTCCAAATTGCAGAACCCAAACGGGACTTTTGCCCGTAACATGGACTTATGAATGCAAAAACTTTATTGAAACGAAACTTAATTACAGTTCCTGCGTCAATACCCACAAACCTGATAGCGACTTCTACCAGCACGAGTGGAGAATTTATCTTAGGCGCAGCGCTTCTATCTGGAAAAGCAGACGTGAAAATATAATCCTGTATGACAATCTCGGAAAAATCGTAGACACATTGGAATACTAAAGATTCAATATCCGAAAGACTGTAACACCAAAAGCCACGGAAACATTGAGGGACTCCTTCTCCCCCGCCATCGAAATTTCGGCGACAATATCGCATAATTTTAAAATTTCTTTCGGAATTCCGCTGACTTCATTTCCGACGACAAACAAAACCCGGTGTTCTGCCCTTACTTTTTTGTAATCAACAGAATTTTTTGCCTGCTCTAAGGCGATTATCTGATATTTTTTTGCCTTTAGATTTTTTATCAAGATTTTGGGGTTTTTAATTTGCTCCCACTCTACAACTTTTTCCGCGCCTAAAGAAACTTTGGCGATGTCTTTTCTGGGGCGATTAAATTTGTCCATGGGTGCCGGAGTGTAGCCTGATAAATATATTTTGCTTACACCAGAAGCATCGGCTGTCCGAAATATAGAGCCGACGTTGTGCGTACTGCGGATGTTGTGAAGCAAAACACAAACCTTTTTTTCTTTTTTCTTGGCTTGTTCCATTAAGCGACTATAGCACAATATTTATTATAAGGAATATAACCGATTAAGCACTTTTGCGGTTTCTTTTCCAACCATATTTTTTTCGCTTTTTATTCCGTATTTTCTCTGGAACTCTTCCAAAGCGGAGGAGGTGCATTCTCCAAACGTACCGGTGCGGGGACAGTCATTTTTATTTTTCGGAGAAACAGGATATAAACCTTCCGCCATAAGAGCTGTCTGCAAAGCCAAAACATCATTTTTATCCGACTTGATTCTTGTAAAAGTGCTATCCCAAACGTAAGGCAGTAAAAGCGTATCGTACGCATAAGCTGTCCCGCGGTCTCCAAAAAAGTCTCCCATTCCCAGATATGTCTGGAACGCCAAATCTTTCAGCACCAGTTTACGCACCTTGCTGTCCGCAAATTGCGACTCGTAAATATAACCGTATTCAATAAGCATGCTTGGCGCCTCCAAAGTATTGTTGGAGCCTATGGCGATCAGATCTTGTTCCTCTATCACTCCGGCTTTTTCTTTTGGCAAATCGCTGGTGGGATTATATTTGGCAAGTCGTTTATACACAGCATCTGCCAACGCACGCGTTGTAGTTGCATTTGAATACTGCCTTTCAGGAACATAAATGGCAAACCCGGAATATTTACCAAGCATACCGGCATTTTTCCTGGGATAATCATTAAAATGAACGTGTATAAGCACATCAATTTTATTTTCGTCCGCCCACATATTTATCCCATATAACCTTAAAGCAACGTCCTTCGGAGCCTTACTGTGCTTTATACCATCCATAACCTTTACCACGCTTCCGTTATTTACCAAATGCAGCATGTTATCATGATTTTCATTTATAAAACGGCTGATTTTTTCCGAAGACTCATTGAAAAATGCCGATAAGGCGCGGTCCCAGCCATTTACACCCCGCGACAACATAACATCGTAATGACTGTCATTTTTTAAAAATTTTTCCAAATACCCTGCCAATTCAACATTCATATCCCCCTCGTTTAGGTCCTTGTATTCTGCTCCTCCATAAGCCGGCTCATGGCCTGGAACAATTAAAACGCGCACCTTGGTCTTTCCTTGTCCTGCTCCATCGTATCTGCTTTTCAAGTCTGTAATGGTTATGGATTCATGCAAAAAGACCGCGGCTAAATTTTGGCGAATACTATTCCATGCTGTATTTATATAGTGGTAACCTTGTAAATAAAATAAAAAAGTCAAAAGAAAAATAGCTGTAAAACCGATAATTTTATATTTCATTATTTATATTATATCATTTATGGAGCACGGTTTGATTATTATAATAAAAATGCTTACAATACAAATATGCACCCGCTTTCTATATTCCCATCCCTCTTAACTTTCGGGCTTATGGCCCCCTTTCTTTTGCGCCTAAGCGCCGGAGCGCTAATTCTTATTTTTGGTTGGGAAAGAAGCAAAAAACGATACAAGACAGTATCTATCTTTTACGCAATATCGGGAGTCTTGCTCGTGGTGGGGCTTTACACGCAAATTGCGGCCATAGTTGGGCTTATCCTTTTACGCTTTGACATGTGGGCAGACAAAAAAACAGCCCCTGTTTCCAGAGAATGCAGAATTGTGGACATTTTGCTGAATGTAATACTAATTTCACTTCTGTTCACCGGTCCGGGATTTTTCGCTTTTGATTTGCCTCTTTAAGATTTTTTTGCCCCAAAATACGCCTTTAGCAAATTTTGAAAAAGAGAAACGACCGTCATTGGTCCCGCTCCTCCCGGCACAGGAGTGATAGCTCGTACTAGACTTTTGATATTTTTGTAATCCGCATCTCCTGTGATTTTTCCATTTGGAAGAATGTTGATGCCGACATCAATAACAATCTGATTCTTGTGTACGTGCTTTTTGGTTATTAAATTCGGATGGCCGGCGGCAACAACCAATATATCTGCCGATTTGGTTTCTTTCTCCAAATTTTTAGTGTGTATATTGCAAACAGTAACAGTAGCTTTTCTGTTTAAGAAAGCAAGCGCGGTCGGCTTCCCCACCAAAGACGACTGCCCGACAATGATTGCTTTTTTACCGGTGAGATTGATTTTGTAATACTCAAACAGAGAAAGAATGCCCTTTGTCGTGGCCGGAACAAACGCTTCACTGTTATCAAATAAAAGCTTCGTATTTTTCGCGGTTAGTCCGTCAACATCTTTTTTTGAGCTAATAGACTCAAGAATATTGTTTTTATTAAAACCTTTGGACAAGGGCAGTTGAATCATTACGCCATGAACGGAAACATCCGCATTGTATTTCAAAATATCTGAAATTATTTCATTTTCTCTCGCATTTTTCGGATATTTTTTGTGAATCGCGATGACACCGATTTTTTTGGCAAAAGCCAGTTTTTTCTTAATATAGGTATTTGACTCTTCCAAATCTCCAACTTGAATAATGGCAAGCTTAGGCTTGTTTTTTAACTTTCGAACTTTGATGGCAAGTCCTTTCGCAAGAAGCTCGCTTACTTTTTTACCATCTAGAAGTTTAGACATATAATTTAACTGGTTGTAGTCACAGATAATTTCCTCGTCGTCACTCGGAAATTTCCGCGACCCCGACTGAGCTGTTTTGTCTGTTGACAAAACATGCTTCCGTCTCGCACATGCATTGAAAAATATGAAGAAGTTCATATTTTTCTACCCTGTGCGCCCGGGAGGAATCGGACCTCCGACCATCTCCTTAAAAGGGAGCTGCTCTACCGACTGAGCTACGGGCGCGCAAATTTTTAAGAAGCAAAGCGACTATAAAAATTTAGTGCCAAGCCCTACTTTTGAAACAACATATAAGCAACCGCTAAAAATCACTGTAAATATTTTTGAATGATCATTTAGACACCATGCCAAAAGTGGAGCTGTGACAAGTAAAATATAGCAGAAAAACATGGAAAGTCCAATTGTAACAGAAAGCGCGGCTCGCATTAGCGGCCGCGCAAGTTATCGTTTCATCACACTCTCAGGTCTACGACCGTACCGTTTACCGACCACTTTCTCCCAGACGACGCGGTTTTGTCGTATATCCTAATTTTACGAGTCTTGTTAAGATTGGAGATGACGACTGCAGAACAACTCATAATACGTGCAATGTTTCCTATCGTCAGCTCGCTTTCCCGCAAAAGGCGGGATGCTCTTGCTTCCCTATCGGGTGAAAGAGCTTTGCGCATTGAGCACCTCCAGAGTAAAAGCTTCCTTTCTAGAGATTACCAACAGGAACAGGAAAGGTCAATGTCTTGCCGAAAGAATCCACTTCTCTAACATTATTTCTAAATCCCCTTCTCCTCGCCTCACTCTGTGGACCATACCCACCAACTGCGAAGACATCTCTGTCAGTTCTCCTGTTTTGTATTTTTTGGCTCCAACCAAAGCGTTCTTGTAAGCAAAGGGCGAAAGCCCTGTTTCTTTGGCGCTATCCGCCTTGCTTGCCAAAATCATATTTTTAACCTGCCAAAAAAGTATTCCGTGAATTTCTTCTGCCCCGGCGCCTTTCCCAATCAAGTCTACGTAAGATATCCATAAGTGCCTCTTATCTTTCTTTACCAGACCGTCCGTTACAGAAAAAATATTTAATTCGCGCCTTGGAGCTTCTTTGTTTTCAAACTTTTGGACTTGTCTGGAGACTTTTTCAATTTTCTTAAGCGTAGGCGCGTCTATCTTTCCTTCAAGCATCAAGAAAATCTGCTCTGATTTAGCGAGATTTTCCAAACGTTCCATAATATAATCTTTTATTTCTCCGCGCCTGCCGGCAGGCAGGTTTTTCTCAAAAAGATTATCCAAAACTACCGTATATTTTTGTTCAAACAGTCCATGGGAAACCAAAAGCTCGTCGAACTGCCCTTCAGTCCAGTTTTCAGCGGTTATTTTAAAAAGTTCGGCTCCAGGACGCTTCTTTTGCGAAAGTTGAAGTAATTCGTGCAACTTTTTGCGAGCTTTGCGCGTATCCGTGCCGTGTAAAAAATAAATCATATTTGTTGCATATCGCCCCAATTATTTCCTGCCGATATATTTGTAGAGCAAACTATTCCGTAAACTTTTTTAGGGTCAACGATATTTTCCATTATCTTTTTAATTTCCGGCACAACCGATTTTATAAGGCTATCTTTCACTTCGTATACAAGTTCGTCATGAACCTGAAGCAAGAGCTTTGCATCTTTCAAGATATTTTCCTTTTTTAAAAATTCATCAACCTCTATCATAGCCAGCTTTACAATATCAGCTTCCGTTCCCTGTATCGGCGCATTGATTGCCATACGCTCAGCAGAGGCGCGCATAAAAGGCAGTTTGGAGCGGATATCCGGGAAATATCTCCGGCGTCCAAAAAATGTTTCGGTATATCCGCGCTGCGCTGTTTCCCTTTTTATCTTTTCCAAATATTCGGCAAGACCGGAAAATTTAGCAAAATATTTATCCAGAAATTTTTGGGCATCTTCCCTGTTTGCGCCTATATTTTTTTGCAGAGCGGTTACTCCCATGCCGTACATCACCCCGAAATTTATAACCTTAGCCTTCCTTCGCATCTCTTTTGTGACTTCATCCGCTTTGACCCCAAAAACTTCTCCTGCCACCGCCGTATGCACGTCTTGCCCTGTTTTGAAAATTTGAATTAACTTTTTGTCACCGGAGAGAAAAGCGGCTATGCGGAGTTCAATTTGAGAATAATCAAAGGCGACCAGTTTGTATCCTTTTTCGGCGATAAATGATTTTCGTATTTCAAGACCAAGTTCTGTTTTGTTCGGAATATTCTGCAAATTTGGATTTGCGCTTGCCATTCGCCCTGTAGTTGTCCCCATCTGAAGAAAATCCGCGTGCAAACGGCCGTCCTTGTCCACTTGTGCCGGTATTGTATCTATGTATGTCCCTAAAAGCTTTGCCAATTCCCTATATTCCAAGATAAGTCCGGCGATTGGATACTCATCCCTTAATTTTTCCAGTTCGGATTCTTTGGTGGAAAGTCCGCCACTTGCCGTTTTTTTTTGATTTTTTGGTTTAAGCCCCATTTTGACAAAAAGCATTTCGCCGACTTGCTTCGGCGA
>Ga0209541_10014654_pt1 | contig 11792 bp, 5 predicted proteins | sample RifCSPlowO2_01_FD_184027 | JGI IMG/M metagenome (GOLD analysis project Ga0209541, IMG submission 184027) | Groundwater microbial communities from Rifle, Colorado - Rifle CSP2_plank lowO2_0.1 (SPAdes) (version 2) | ecosystem: Environmental > Aquatic > Deep subsurface > Groundwater | place: Rifle...
CGAGCGCCGGACCGTAAGAATCAATAATCTGTCGGTAGGCCATGGCCAGTTCGGCCGGCACGGTCTTAAAACGCGGATCGTAGTAATCAACAATGTCAACATAATATTGAATATTATTTTTATTATTGGTCGAAGAGCCGCTCAAATCATCACCGAAAAAGATATCGTCCAAATCATCAAGAATCTGATAGAGATTCGCATAGACTGTTGCGGCGGTGGCTAACCCGTCTTCATAGACCAGTTTTAATTTGTCTGCGGTCGCCTGCCGCTTGATCGGATTGAGTAATTTATCCAGCGCCAATTTCGCGCTCGCGAGCGCCAGCTCCGCTTCGGCCACGGTCCGTTTTTCATCGCTAGTTTCCAATTCCAACAACAGAGCGCCGGCCGGCACCGTCTGGCCGACGGCGGCCGGCAAACTGACGATTTGGCCACTGCGTTTCAAAGACAAATTGAGATCGCGGCTCGGTTTGATGTTGCCGGTAACATTTACCTCTTGCACCAAAGTCGTTGGTTGAACCACCACCGACTCATAAACCGGCGGCTTAGTGCGGCCGAAATAAAACCAGCCGCCGGCACCGAGGCCGATGATAACAATGCCGATTAAAATATAAACTTTCTTTTTCATAATGCGGGATACGAGAATCGGACTCGTGTCTCATGCTTGGGAAGCACGCATTTTACCACTAAACCAATCCCGCAGTTAAGTTTGGCTGAACCAATTGATGATCGGCTGCCACCAGGGAATTGGCGCTGGTTCGACATTACTAGAAACGGTGGTCGTCGCGCCGGCTACTAAGGTGATCACCTTCTCCCCGGGTTTGACTACATTAAAATTTTCCCGGATCGCCGCTTCCACGCCACGGGCGGTGTTAAGTTTGGCGACGGTTTCCGTCAATTCCGCCTGCCGCGCGCGTAGTTGGACCACTTCCGTCAACGCCAATTGTCTCTCGCGGTTGGCCAATTGCCGTTTGTCGTAAAGCCGATAGGCCGAATTAGTCAGTAAAATAATTAACAGAACGAGCAAAACCAGTACCGGTAAAGAATAGACCAGCCGCCGCCAGCGTCGTTTGCCTTGAAATTCCCTCATTGATCAGCTACCCTAAAGCATAATGCTCTTCCAGAAAAAATACAAAAAATCAATCCAGATCTTTTGGATCGTCGTCAGCGCGATCGTGATTATCGGGATGATTTTGCTTTATATCCCCGCGCTGATTTTTTAATGCGGCCGGGCTTGGTTTTAATCATCATTCTGCTCGGTCTGCCGGTCTGGGCGGCGGTTTTATTTGATTTTTTTCGGCCGGCGGCGATGCGAGAAATAAATTTGCCGGAGAAGATTAAGGGGCCGCCAGTGGCGTCAGCCGAGGCCACCACGACCACCGTAACCTTGATCGCCGTCGGCGATGTGATGCTTTCGCGCGCTGTGGCCGACCGAATGGATCAATTTGGGGCTGATTATCCTTTCCGGAAAGTGGCATCGTTTTTGAACGAAGCCGATATTGTGTTCGGTAATTTGGAAACGCCGCTGGTTGACGGTCGGCACATTGAATCGGGAGAAATGGTTTTCCGCAGCGCGCCGACGGCCGCCGGCGCGCTGCGCCAGGCCGGCTTTACGATTTTATCGCTGGCCAATAATCATACGCCGAATTTCGGCGCGCGCGGTTTGTTGGAAACTTTTCGTCACTTAACGGAAAATGAAATTCACTATGTCGGCGCCGGCGAAAATTCTGAAGCGGCCAACCGGCCGGTGTTTGTGGCGGTCAAAAATCTCACCTTCGCTTTTCTAGCTTACAACGATCCCGGGGTTGTGCCGGCCACTTATGAAGCGGCTGCCGATCGGCCCGGCACGGCGTTTATGCGAATTGATAAAATGACGGCCACGGTCAAACAGGCGAAAACCGAGGCCGATTTCGTGATTGTTTCCATGCACGCGGGCGACGAATACCGGGTTTCGCCCAATCAGGCGCAGATTGATTTCGCGCGCGCCGCTGTGACTGCCGGCGCTGAGTTGGTGATCGGCCATCACCCTCATGTTGTGCAGATGGTGGAACGTTATCGTGGAAAAAATATTTTTTACAGCTTGGGTAATTTTGTTTTTGATCAAACGGCGCCGAGAACAAAGGAGGGGTTGGCCGTCAAAATCATTTTTACCAAGACGGGCATTTCTGCCTTATCCTTCCAGTCGGTGCTGATTGAAAATCTGGCCCAGCCGAGATTTTTGGAAGCCAGTGAAATTAATGAGATGAAGGGCCGGTAAAGATTTGGCTTCTGCAGTTGCATGTGTTACATTGAATGTAGGTTTGGAATAGTAGAAAAACGAAGGATTGTTAGTATGTCATCAGTTGATTGGATTGTCGTGAGCACGGCGGTAATTGCTGGATTAATCATCATTATCGCCGCCGCCCTAGTTCGCAAACCAAATCGAGATTAATAGGGAGGATGGAGGTATGAGACGCACTAGTTAGCCACTTTTGGGCACCGGCGCGGGAAAAGGTGGCGAGTAGACAAAGCGCCCGGCAGGAAATGATTTCCTGCCGTTTTTTTTATCCCGACGAACACAACTGATGTGGCTCTGTAATATTGCATTGTGTTAGAGTTTAAATGATGAAATCTCGGGTCAAAAAATATTTAAAACTGGCAGGGGTGGTTCTATTTGTTTTAATCGGGCTCGGTTTTCAGTTTGAGAATAAATTACAAGCTTCCTACACTAGCGGACGTTCACCTAAAATCACCGATCGTTACGGTGCGCTCATTTTTCTCAAGCCAAATGATAAACAATATTTTTCTTTGTATCGCCCCTCCACGCCTCCCCTTTTTACTTCGTGGTTACTAAAAAAAGAAGATCGTTATTTTTATTATCATCCCGGAGTAAATCCCGTGAGTTTAATTGAGGCCGTACTAGATAAATTTGGTTTAATTAATCGGCGCGGGTCAAGCACCATCACCCAGCAAGTGGTAAAACTCTTACTAAAAAACGAGACTGATCGTTCTTTTCAAAATAAAATTATTGAGCTGATTTATTCATTAGTTCATGATTTATTCCGATCTAAAAACAAAATTCTAGTTGAATATTTAAACAGTTCATATTTTGGTAATCGTGTACAGGGATTGGAGACAGCCAGTCGGGCTTATTTTAAGGTTTCGCCGGATAAATTAAGCAATGAGCAAGTCTTGCAACTTTTAGTCACCCTGAGTAACCCAAGCTACAATAATCCAACTTCGGGCACAAACATTGTTCTCGCGCAAAATTTGGCCAACACCCTCGCTGTGTCCGCAAATATTGGAAATTTTATCTCGCCAAACCAGGCGGTTTTAAACCTGGAAGATTTTAATAAACTTAATGATGGTTTTGAACTTGAAACTTATTTTAAGAATTCTGGCAACAATGATTTGGAACTAACTATTGACTTAAAACTAACTCGCGAGATAAGAAAAATCGTAAATAATACTATGCCATCTTTGTATTTAAGAGATGCCCACAATGCCGCTGTCGTGGTGATTAATGCTCACACCAACGAAATTTTAAGTATTGTTGGCACCCCCGACCCCGAGTCGAAGCAATTTGGCCAGCAAATAAACATGGCGCTTGAGCCGCGCCAGATTGCTTCCACAATCAAACCTTTTCTTTATCTCAAGGCTTTTGAAAATGAATTGCGGCCATACACCCTAATTGAAGATGCGGAATACAAATTTCGCACGGGCGATGGCAGAACCCTCTATTTAAAAAATTTTGATTACAGATATCGCGGTCTTGTTAGCGCGGCTTACGCCTTAAGTAATAGTATCAACGTTCCGGCGGTTAAAACCTTGGAGTTTATCGGTCAAGAAAAATTTGCTGAATTTTTGGCTGACTTGAATTATTCCGATCAGCAAAAAATTGGGGAGCATCAATTGGGAGTAGCTTTAGGGACTCTGCCTTTTAGTTTGCTCGAGCTCACCCACGACTACTTGATTTTTCCTCGCCAGGGTAATTATCATTCTATCCGTCTGTTCCGGGACCAAACGCTTAATGACGGATTTTTTCCCAAGGTTGATCGGGAAATTGTTGATAAAAAATTTATCCAACTGATTAACCGAATTTTGAGCGATCGCCATCTCGCCACTGATCAATTTGGCTATACCAGTAATTTAAACCTTTCTCTCAATAATTATGCTCTTAAAACCGGTACTTCCGATGATTACCGTGACACTTGGGTAATTGGTTATACTCCTGATTTTGTTGTCGGCGCTTGGGCGGGCAATGCCGATAACTCATCCACTAAAAAACTCTCTGGCCAAAGTGGCGCGGGTGAAATCTGGAGTCGCGTGATGGAGTTGATGGCCTCAACCCAGTATCATAAACAAACACCGTTTGATTTTAGTGAGATTATTGAGATTCCGGAAGGCCAAGAAGCAAATTTTGGTTTACCGGGCGATAATTTTGAACAGTATCGCTTTTTACTTAACGATAAAACGCGAAACCCTTGATCTCCCAAAATTTTCCGGGTTATTCATTTCCCAAATTTGGGTTGGCAAACGAAGATAATCTCCGGGGACTAATGCTCTCACTAAGTAATCGAATTCGTAAGTTCCGGGCTCTAACACCTCGCGATAAAGAAAGGCGTGATCATCGCGCCACTCGCGATGTGAGGGCCAGAATTTTGAATTTTTGATTCGCCCCAGTTTGGAATTTAAGGTTTGGTCTTCAGCGGCCAAACTGGTGTCAATAATCTCCAAACCAGCGGGGATAAAATCTTGAATTGCCACGTCGCGCCGCGTGACCGGCACGGTTATTTCAAGATGTTCCCTGATCACTTCACCCGCTTTCGCATCAGAGATTGGATTTTCATTTTTCCCATCAGCGAGGGTAAAAAAATCTCGTTTGATGGTTATCCCTTCATCTCGAGATATTGCCGCTTCAGCAGGAATAAAATATTTGAAGGCCAAGTCGTAATAAACTTTGCCTGATTCTGTTGGTGTTTTCTTTCCGATACTCATCGTGTTTAAGTCACCAAAGCGCAGTTCACTAAGCGGAAAAACTTTTTTAAGTTGAGCCAAAATATTTCTTGATTCAAAAGTAAATTCCGTCGCCGGTTGATCATTGAGACGATTTTCTAAAACGAAACTTCCGCTCGTTTCTGGTTGCCACCCAAGATAATCGGTGACCGCTTTAACGGCGGCTAAAGTATTTTTAGTTGACCCCCAAGCACCAGTCTTATCTCGTGATGACACCAACCATCTTAATAAATCAGCGATCTGATTTTTTTCTTTCCTTATGACCAAGATCGGGATAAAACGAGCAGTGTTTCCGATGGCGTTGTCATAATAAGTGGTCTTCCCCGGCCCAATATCCAAAAAGGTGCCGCGCGAATCGATAACCAGGCGACCCTTAAGCATTGAGTCTATCTTTTCCGCTTGATCTGGTAATAATTGATACCGATGTAAAATTTCTGAAGCGATGAGCAAGAGACCGCTCGGTGATTTTTTATCCTTTACTAACGCGCCCGCCACCCGATTCAAATCTCTGATAAATTGAGCATTGTTTCTGTAAATATCTTGGGTGAATAAAACCTGGAGGAAGGTGAGGACCTCGGCGTCGTCATATTTGATATCGGGCGCCAAATACATATCCGCCAAATATTTAGTCGCCCGGCTCCAAGCCGTTTCGTTTATCTGATAACCGACTTGGCTTAGCGCCGCAAAAGCCTCAACCGCTTCGGCGGTTGAGCGATAATCCGACCTTATGCTTTCTGGCCACATTCGAAAACCGCCATCAGAATTTTGCAAAGAATAAAGTGAATTTAGATCTTGAGTGATTATTGGCTCAAGTTCTGGCCAATTTTGGTTGGAGAGATTGGGGACATTAAGCGCTTTAGAAATTAAAACGGCACCGCGTAACCGACTGCTTATGTGTCCAGAACTCTTATAGGTATTGTTGATAAAATAATTAAGCGCGTTTGGCAGATACACCGCGATAGTGGCCGAACTATTTACAACTAGCTCCCCCTGATCGGGCAGAATTGAATCGGGAACATAAACCAACTCGGTGATTCTATTTTCCGTCGCGCCAGCCGAGGCCGTGACTTCGTAAAGAGTATTGGCGTTAACCGTTAAATTATCCTCAACCTCATCCGTGAGGCCGCCGCCTTCGGCACTTAAAGAGTAAGCAACGGCCCCCGCCGGCATTATGGCTGGCACTTGGATTCTCCAATAGACGGTTTCAGATTCTCCGGATTTGAGGGAGAGTTTTTTATTCTTTTGATCTTCGACTTTTAAACTTGGGGTAGTTAAAGTTACGCTAAGATTTAAAGTCCGGGAACTTTGATTGAAAACTTGAGCCCCTAGAGAAAATTGATCATCTGGTAAAACAAAACGCGGCTTAAGCGGCGTGACCATTAATAATTTTTTAGTGGTAAATTCGCGGTACCCCACTCCTACTTTGGTATCCAGAGTCATCCCCACCGCCTCGGCTTGCCAGGTGGTTAGATTATCAGGCAACTTAAAAGTAACACTGGCTCGACCGGCACTATCAGTTAATAGGTTGGGAATCCAAAAAGCCACTTCCTTAAACATGCCGCGTTTTTTATTGGAATTTGGGTCATTTCCACCTCCGCCCTTGCCCCCACCTTCGTCTAATTCAATATATTTGAGTAAATTACGAAAGTTAGAGTAAGTGGCCACCGTTAACGGAATGTACCCATAAAATTCTTTCACTGGGTCCTTTTTAGGATTACCTCTTAACGCCAACACACTCATATCTACCACGGCCAAAGAAACTTCCGCCAGCGCCGGACGTCCCGCATCATCAGTGACCGTCAAGGTCAATGAAACCAGATCGCCCGGATTATAAACCGTTTTATCGGTGGAGAGATTAATCTTTAGCTTTTTCTGATTACTGGCCACCCTAAAATCAGAAGAACCAAATCTCACCGCTCGGTCTGGAGCATAAGCGACCACACTCAAACGCACATTGGGATAGTATTCGGGAGTGACTGGAAATTCATAATTAGCAAGATTCCCTACAATATCAATTACTTCATAAGTAAAAATCTGTCCCCGCTCGATCGTGATTAAAGCTTTGGCTCGACCCTCAGGAATTTCCATCACCACGCGGCCTATTTCACCCAGTTTAAGTTCATTTTTTTCTGCTTTGACTTTTAATGAGATATCATCACGCGATCGCACTCTCACACTGCCGCTACCGTAAAGATAAAACCAAGACCGGCTGCCAACCGCTTGAGAACCTTTGGTTTTAACATCAACTTCATACTCACCTTCTCCGGTAACAATCAAGCTGATAGCGCCGTCACCATTCCCATCGGTGCGCAGTGATTCTGTTTTTACTAATTCACGAGTTCGCTTCCAAGACACATATTCTCTCTCGCTTCCCTCAGATGAACGCTTATCCGCCGTCCAGCGTACGCGATAAACTTGTGCCTCAATACCGTTAAGTGACATCGGGATGCCGTTCATATCAACGCTCTTAACCTGAAGCGAAACGGACGCTCCTGAAGCCATAAAACTTGGTTCTACTCTACTACCTAAATAATTTGGCGCGGCATGTAAAATAAAAGATTTTTGGGCGCTGATAGTCCGGCCGGGTTGATTTTTTACCGTCGTATCAAGAATAATAATTTTACTTTGAGTGAAATTGGTTAAATCGGCACTTTTTAGTTTGGTATCAATTATCGTTTCACCATCTTCATCCAAAATGGCTTTTCCTTGGCTCAGATAACGATCGCCATAATAATATTCGCCGCCACTATCTTGCTCGTCCGCAAAGAGATTATTAAAGTTAAAGTATTCTTCAGTATATTTATCGAAATAATAATATTGACTACTCAGATAATAGTCGACCGAAGCCCCGCTTACCGGTACGCCAAAATAATAATCGGCCTTAAGATTTATCTTCGGCTGACTGGCTAAAGTAAATTCATCTCCACCCGATTCAAGAGCCACTCGAAAAGCCGCGGGCGCATAATTAAGAACTTCAAAATGGGCGCATTGATAATCTACGCAAGCCCGATAGCTTCCCAAAGGCACGGCACTGTTTAAATCTACACTTGTGGAAACTGATCCAAAATTATTTGTTTTAAGACTCTCTTCTTTAATCACCTTGTTGGCGGAATCATAAACCTTAAGAGTAATTACCTGTCCCGTCGGGACTTCATAGTAGCCATCGTAGCCTAAACGATAATAGCCCTTTAAATTTACTGCTTGGCCGGGCCGATAAATTGGTTTATCGGTATATAAATAGAGATGTTTAATATTCGCCGCGCGCGAAGCCCAACTCAGGGCGGAAGAATTTTCAGAAATTACTACCGCATCTTGGCCGAATGTCGCTACTGTCAAATCGGCGCCGACGACAGGAGAAATAGAAGCGATGCCGTGATTATCAGTAAGCACCGTGTCCAAAACAGAACTCTGGCGATAAAAACTGATCGCCGCCCCGGCCACCGGTTCGCGAGTTGTTGCATCAAGCACCCAATAAAGATTCTTTAAACGACCTAATTGGCCATCGGTTAATCTCAGGGATTCGGACTCATTTTTGTCGAGCGGATTAATTTTTTTTTCTGTAACAATTAAATTTGTGACCGATATAAACACTCGCGCTTCCGATTGCCACTTCTCCGGCTTGGCGGGGGCCAATATTGAAACCTTGATGAAATAATTGCCTATGGCCGATGGAAAATAGTCCTTAATATCCACCGTCAAGAATCGACCTTCGGGGTCATTAATCGCAAGCGGAAGCACTCGGCTAACCTCGGCTTCGCAAGCAGGATTTGCTTTATCGCCTGATTTCTTTGCTTGATAAAAATCAATGGGGCGCAGTTTACAAACGGTCACTAAAACTTCGGGCAAGTGTTTGACCGAGAAAGTCAATTTAGTCCGACTCGGGACCGTGGTTAGATCATAATCTTGATGACTGGTGATCTGATAATCTCCAACGCGAACCGCCCTGGTTTCAAAACTGGTATTAACATCAACTTGGGAGCCAAAGACATCGGCGATTTTGGCAACGATAGTATATTTTGATCTCCCACTAAGTATCCCGTTTACCAGCGTTGTGTACTCACCAGCCTTACAAACCGAGACCCGGGCATTAGTAGTTGTAAGATACGATCCACTAAAACCAGTGCTGGCAAATGATGGAGTTACTTGGATTTCACTCCCCCCTTGATCATCTTTTGGACCAACCAGAGGATTGTTTGAACAAACAGTAAAGTATTCTAAACTATCGCTGGCGGCAATTTTATAAACTACCAAAGATTCATAGGTCGTCAGGTTAATGGCATTCTTTTCTTCCCCGATGATACTGCCCGGCGGAGAAACAATATTATCCAGAGAAATCTGAATCTTCTCTCCCCGTTTAATATTTGGTTTAAAAGAAATTATTATTTCTTTTTGATTAGGCACCTTGAGACAATTTTGGCGGGATTCTTCGGCGCACTTTTCACCGTAGACAAGATTGGCGATGCCAGAACCACTAATCCGACTTTTATCTAAATCAATATCTTCATAGAAATTAACGATGAGGGTGCCTTTGGGATCGAACCGGTCGGGGGAGGTTATCTGTGTTTGAGGAGAGGTTACCCTGGAATGTTGGACTAACCCGTTAACCTGATAATTAAATGATCGAATTTCATCCAAAATAATATTGCCGCCCGATTTAGGAAACGCCTTGCTTACAATTACCGCATAGTTTTGATTAATCTCCCAGCGACCGTTTTCCCCCACCGGAGAAAGAGCCAGGGTTTGAAAATCATCTTCCATCGTATTGTCATCATTAGAACTTTTTTTAGCATAGTTGAGAGTGAAAGGAATATCACTTCCTTTTTTGTTAATGACAATATGGCCTTTAGTTTTTTCCAAATCTACCGGTTGATTAAAACGGATCAGGAACGGTTGGTTATATCCGCGAACAATATTTGGCTTTAAAGATGAGCCTTCGGGCGCGTCGTAATCTAAATGATAAGTACTGAATCTCGCTTCTTTAGTTTTAACGGTCAAACCATCCAGCGACTTAAAGCCGGAATTAACAGTAACTAAATATTCAGCTGAAGAAAGCAAATTATTTTTAGGAATAAATTGGAGAGTGTTGGTACTGATCCACTTAAAGCGTCCAGGAGTAGGGGGAGTGACGGTGACCGGCAGCGAATCATCAACAAACTGGTCTAAGCGACCTAGGGGCACTATTGGCCGATTAAAGACGATGCTGATTTTAGTTTCCGGCAAGACTTCTTCATCGGCTGGTAAAATTGCCAATATTTCCGGATCCGCGACTACCAAGAAATCCTCCGTGAGTGTTTGGTCGGGCTTTAGATTTACCACGGCGGCATAGTGCCTCCCCATTTCAAGAGAACTGGTTGGTTGATAATAATAAATTTCGGTTTTTGACTCGGAATTAGTAGTGGAAATTAATTCGCCATTTTCCCGCCTAAGCCATTTACCAGATATCGCTGGATTAAAGATTACCTGCTCGGCAACCTTTACTTGCAGCGCCCGCGGTAAAGCCACAGAAATTGCTGCTGAACGCGAGATTTTCTCTGGGACCAGTCGAGATTGCGAAACTGTTTCTGACAAACGACCTAGAGAAAACCTGAGGTAGGGCCAGGCGATCTTTATCGCCAAGCCGATTACTATCAGTATCAAAAAAAGGCTTATTACTTTCAAAATTGTTTTCCCCATTTTTTTATTTTTAATTTTTAATGCCTGATCTTGGAATTATACCACCAAATGCCGTTAGCGAGGTGATTTTTTGATAAGTAAGTTAAACGCGAAGCCGCGTCCTATTGGCGAGTCTGACTTTCGATTTCCGACAGTACTTTCAAACACACAAAAAAGCCCCGCGGTGGTTTGAGCGCCAGCGCGGGGTTTGAGTGATTTGGGGCCGTTTAGTATCCGGCCGCCACTTTAAGATTCTGTCGGAGACGGTCTGGCAGTTCGGGCTCATTGCCACCCTTAGTGGCATAGTAGATTACGAATCTTGGATCGTAAGTGGTGGCGTAATCCTTCATATGAAAAGCGGTGCCGACAACGACTTCGTAAATTCCGTCGTCGTTGGAAAACTGCGCCATTACCGGGACCGAGTAATAATCTTGAGAACCCCAACGCTCCCAAGCGCCGGCGCATTCCGGACAGGCCCGAGATTTGGCGAGAACTAATGCAAAAAGAGACGGTTTTGGCAGCTGGGTCGGGGAAATTCTTTTCCCGTACTCAATCCCCAACCACGCCACGGCGGCGAATTGCAGAACAAAAACGACTCCGACCAAAATGGTCTTTTTCACGGCTAGTCCTCCAAATCACAAGGTTCTAAACCGCCCTACCCCGGCGGCCGGGAATCAGACGCGCGTCCGATTTCTGCTCAAGATGCTAGCATTTCCTTAATGGTCTGTCAAATTTTTCAATCTTTTTTTGGTTAGGCAAGGTCAAAGCCTTGATATAACAGTTGAGTCGAATGGAGATGCTGGGAATCGGTCACAGCTTGTCGCATACTTGCGACGGCCGCGACCCCGCCCATACTCCCAGACGCACACAAAAAGACTACCAATTAAGGTAGTCTTTTTGATGGCGTTGGGATATTCTAAACTTTGCGCGAAATTTCTTTGAACGAAACTGACGCTCCGCCCCGCCGCCGCTCGCTCCGCTCGCATGCCCCGCAGAAAAATTTCCTTTGCTTTTTTGATTCTGCGTGCGACCAATTTTTTCTTCTAAAAGGAAAAGGAAACTTTTTTGCGGGACTCCGCTCTGAACGAGCAGGGCGGCGGGGCTTCGCTTCGGCTCGGGCGCGGCGGAATTCCCCCCACACCCCCCTT
>Ga0209541_10014656_pt1 | contig 11790 bp, 13 predicted proteins | sample RifCSPlowO2_01_FD_184027 | JGI IMG/M metagenome (GOLD analysis project Ga0209541, IMG submission 184027) | Groundwater microbial communities from Rifle, Colorado - Rifle CSP2_plank lowO2_0.1 (SPAdes) (version 2) | ecosystem: Environmental > Aquatic > Deep subsurface > Groundwater | place...
AGCGAAGGAGCTATTGTCCCAACGTTATATGTATCAATAATGACTTTCTGGTCAAACGTTTCATAGTCTTTTTCTGCGTATACAACATCTGTACCATGCCAAATACCTGCTATATTACATAAAATATTAATTGTTTTATGGTCCTTCTTAACTTCCGTAATGAATTTATTAATTGAAGAAATATCACTTAGATCAACAATATATATTTCGGCTTTTCCGCCCTGATTTTCAATAAGTTTTTTCGTCTCTTGTAGTTTATCTTCCGTTCTTGCAACCAAGAGGACTTCTGCTCCTTCTCTAGCAAAAGCGATTGCTGTTTCACGACCAATACCTGTTGATGCAGCCGTAATAATTGCTTTTTTATTTTGAAATTGCATAAAGCAATTATATCAGAGGCTTAACAAAATCCGAAGAAATCCGTAGAAGTGCTCCTCCTACCTAGAATTACTATAATGGCTGAGGAGGTTAAATTAGGCACGATTATTCAAGCATTTCAGAATTTAAGCTATATTGGTGAAATGAGGCAAAGGTGGGAGGAAATAAAGAAATTACAATTAAATCCTGCAATTGCAACTTAACGTCTAATGTACACCGTTAGAACCTATTTTATGGCTTCAATTCTTGATCTATCCGTTCACTTAAAAACACTTTCATTAAAGACTGGTAAGGTACATCTTTTTTGTTCGCAAGTTCTTTAATACGAGCAAGTAAAAAAGATGGAAGTCGTAATGAAATTGATTCAGTTGAAGATTTGAGATTAGGGAAAATTACTCTTTCTGCCTTACTCCAATCAAAATACTCAGAAGAATCGGCAGTTGCCCAAAAATCTCTTTCTTCGTCCTCATCTCTAAATTTTGGTATCGGTTTTAATTTTTTCCTCATACTTCCTCCTTTCTTTTTTGTGCATATCACGTGCAGAAATAATTCTAACTTTGCTACGTCTTATTGTAATAAATACTGATAACCTTCTCCCCTTATTAGTGATGCCCCAAACCATATGTCTCTTCTCTAATAAAGAGTGTCCTTTATCTTCAAGGATAAACTTCGGTTCGTTTTTGAAAACTTCTTCTGCTTCTTGATTAGTAACATTATGCTCTCTAAGATTTTTATCAATATTGCCCTGATTCCATTCAAAAGCGATTGGCTCAGGTAAGATTCTCGCCACAATGAAAGTATATTGCAGAAATATACATATGTCAAGAGCTAATTAATCTAATGTAGCGGCAATATGATAATGTCCTATTTGGGCAAAATAGAAATGTCCGGTTTTACTTCCTCATAATAAAAGCTAAAGGCAAGGAGTAAGGAGGTGGTAAAAATGAAAGGAGTCATTTCTATGAGCGTAAAAGAATTAGAACGTATCCATGTTATGGATAATCTTTTGGAAAAAAGAATTAAACAGAAACATGCTGCTAAACAACTTTGTATATCAGTACGTCAGGTTCACCGTATACTAAAGCGGTATAGAAAAGATGGATCATTAGGTTTAACTCATAAAAACCGGGGGCAAGAGAGTAATAGATTGATGCCAAAGGAAAAGAGAGAACAAATTGTTAATTTAATCAAGACGAACTATTCAGACTTTGGCCCAACTCTTGCTTGTGAGAAATTATTTGAGAGGCATGGAATCCTGTCTTCAAAGGAAACTGTCAGAAAACTTATGATTGCGGAAGGCCTATGGCTGCCTAAGAAGAAAAAGATAGAAAAGATTCATCTTTATCGGACAAGAAGACCGTGTGTTGGAGAACTGGTGCAATTGGATGGTTCACCGCATAAATGGTTTGAGGATAGAGCTGATCCTTGTACTCTGATTGCTTTTATCGATGACGCAACAAGTAGAATCATGGATGGAGAGTTTGTTGATTATGAAGGAACCTTTACTCTTTTTGAGGGAGCAGAGCATTACCTTAAAACTCATGGAAAACCATTAAGCCTTTACGTTGATAAACATTCAACTTTTAAAATTAACAGGCAGGCAACAATTGAAGAAGAGTTAAAAGACCTTCAGCCTCAATCACAATTTGCAAGAGCAATGGATGAGCTTAGGATAGAGCTTATCTTTGCCCATTCTCCGCAGGCGAAAGGAAGAGTTGAGAGACTGTTTGAAACTTTACAGGATAGATTGGTAAAAGAGCTAAGACTTGAGGGAATATCAATAAAGAAAGATGGAACAAAATATTTCAGAGAAATATATATTCCAAAACATAATGCCAGATTTGCAGTTTTACCAAAAGATCAAGCGAATGTGCATAGAGTGCTATTGCCATCAGATGATCTGTCTAGGATATTTACTCTTCAATCAGAGAGAAAAATTAGTAAAGCGCTAACCGTACAATACAAAAATACAAGGTATCAGCTTTTGGTAAATGGCGGGTATCGTTATACTCTTATCAATGCAAAAATTCTAATTGAGGAGGGAAAACTTGAAAATGTTACCCTTAGATACAAAGATAAGGTTATTCCTTACGAGACAATTCAATCAGAAATCCTAAAAGTTAAACCCTACCAAGTTGTTTCCGCAAAAGAGTTTCAAGAAAGAAGAGTAAATATTCCAAGGATTGACCATCCATGGCGGACAAGATTCCTGCCGGCGGTTTAACGAATATTAGTTAGCGGAAAAAGAGATAAGTCGTATGAAAAACACGACATTTCTATTTTGCCGAAAACACGACATTTCTAAATTGCCTTGACACCTTAAGGCTTTATGATCATAATAAATCTGTGATTAAAAAAACAGTTTTAGTTTTTCTAATCTTAATACTTTTTGTTGTATTTCTCCCAGTATCTTCTTATGCGGGGCCGCAAATCCCTCCAATAGCCGAAGGTCCAGGGATTATTCTTCCAGACAGTTCTTTGTTTTTCCTAGATAAAATAAAGCAGGAAGTGCGTCTCTTCTTTGCATTTACCCCGCAGGGGAAAGCCAAAACATACAATGCCATCGCAGGAGAAAGACTTGCCGAACTACGTTTTATGCTTTTGCGAAATAATAAAAATGGAATAGAGACCGACCTTGCGGGAGTAAAGGAGAATCTAGAAAATGCAGCAAATAGTCTAGCTGAGGCGAAGTTTAAGGGAGAAAACATAGAACTACTTTCTGAGAATATTAATAACGATATTAAAAGAAAACAGGATTCTCTAGATATACTTTTGTCCCAAGCAACAGGAGAACTTAAAACAATGGTTTTGGGGGTCCAGACTTCGATCTATCAGTCAAAAGCCAAAGTTGTTTCAGGACTTCCTTTACAGAAATTGGAAAATGAGACAAAAGAGGACCTGATGAAACAAATTGAAACAAAGATTAAATATTCTTCTGATTCCTCGGCGGATATCTTAACTAAGATTGAAATACTCCGAAAGCAGGCAAATGAGTCATCTGCAAAAGCGATTATGATGCGGGGAGATGAAGTTAAAGCGGCGGCAATTTTCAAAAACGCGGCTCTTATTAAAGAAAAGCAAGCCCGCTTAGAACTTGAAAAGAAAAGACAAGAGAAAATTCTTGCTGCGTACCAAAAACTTTTAGATGCAGCGAAAAAAGCAAGAGAAGCAGCGGTAGCTTACCAAAATGCTGCGCAAGAACTTAAACAATTGCTAAATCAATCCACAAGTCCTACTGCCAATACTCAAAAGTAAAAAAATCCTCTGATTGTTGTATAATATTTGGCATGATTAATCCCGCACCAAAAAGCGATACTAGAAAATCAATTGCAATGCCTATAAATAAATGGTGCGGGATTAAGCTTGATGCGAGAAATCTAAGGACTGCTGCTCCGTCAGAAAAAGATCTTAAAAAAATCAAGAAAAATCCAATATATATAATCGTAGATAATGTTTTGGATACTTATAATGTAGGCGGAATCTTCAGGCTTGCCGATGCAGTTGGGGCTTCGAAAGTTTATCTTTGCGGAGAAACAGAAACACCACCTCATACTCGTATCAAGAAAGCTTCGATTAATACTACAGAATGGGTGGATTGGCAGTACTTGCCTTCGGGCAAGTCTGCCATTGACCATTTACGATCTGCCATTGACGATATTCAGATTGTTGCGATTGAGCAAAGTCTAAAAAGTATTCCTTATACAGAAATTGAATATAAATTCCCCATGGCTTTTGTTGTAGGGCATGAAAGTACGGGTGTGTCAAAAGAAGTTCTTAAGATGGCAGATTACATCGCCGAGGTTCCTATGTGGGGAGTAAATAAATCTCTAAATGTAATAGTTTCTTTAGGTATCGTTTTATATAGAGCAATAGGAAGAATGGAGGATTATGTCGGAGAATAAAGATTCAGATCAACAAGAAACAAAGAAGACTAAATTCTGGACAAGAAGATCGTTGGGTGCAATTTCGCAGATGAGACCTAATAAAGAGGCGGGTTTATTTCCTAAATCCGAAGGGTGGAGAAATGTAGTTGAGCACGAATTAGTTGAAGCAGAAGCGGCGGATATTCTAGGGGAAAAACTCGGTTTATCCTTAGAAGAAAGGCAGAATCTAAGAACCGCAGCACTTCTTCACGATGTTTTTAAAAGAAGAGAAATAGAGAAAGCCCGAAAAGAAGGCCCACAAAGTTTTGACGAGTCAGCAGCTGAACAAGTTGAGTGGATAAGATCTTTGGGATATTCAGAGGAGATTATTGAGCTTATTGAATCAGTTGCTCATACTTCTTTTGAGGAATTCAGTAAGAATTTTAATACTATTTCAACAGCAAGGAAGATAATACATTACGTTGATGATATAACATTGGGCAATGATATTGTGGCTCTTGATAAGAGAATTGATTTCTTAGAAAGAAAACCTGAGTACAAAGAGCTAAATGAGAGTGGTAGAGCCGTATTTAATGGGAGGACATATCTCGAAATTCAGCGTGAAATAAGTAAAAAAATCGAAGAAGAATTAGCTCCAAGACTTGGTGTTTCTGATCCTTCGGCAATCCCTGAGTTTATAAAAAATTGTATTGGAACTCGCATTGCACAGAGTGAATAAATGAAAAAAACCGATAACTATAGAAAACACACAAGCGGTAATCCACTTCAGAAATTTTTAATAGGTAATTTCTATAAAGAACTTATTTCAAGCATAAAAGATCTAAGGATTGAATCGGCTTTAGATGTGGGTTGCGGAGAGGGCTTTACTTTAAATAAACTTTCGGAAAATAAAATCGGCAAGAGGCTTGAAGGAGTAGATTTTCAAGAAACTGCAATAGAAATAGGTAGAAAGGTTCACCCCCATTTAAGTTTAAAACAAGGCGATATTTATAAACTTGAGTATAAAAATAACTCATTTGATTTGGTCATGGCAACAGAAGTCTTGGAGCATTTAGAAGATCCGAAAAAAGCGCTTTCTGAAATTCAAAGAGTTTCCTCAAGATATGCAATACTTTCTGTTCCGAATGAACCCTTTTTTATGATTGCGAATTTCTTGCGCGGAAAGAATTTAAATAGGTGGGGGAACGACATCGAACACATTCAGCACTGGTCAAGCAAAAGCTTTCAAGAGTTTGTCGAGGGTCAAAGAGTCAAAGTTATTTCAAAACGCCACCCCTTCCCCTGGACAATGCTCCTTCTTAACAAAGGCTGATTTACTTGACAACACTCTAGATCTTTCATAGGATAAAGTTGTGTACAACAATCCCGAAGCCGAACGGAGATTCAAATTTCCTTCCTATATTAATCCCAGAGAAAATTTAAAAGGATTTGTTGTGTCTATCGCTATTTTCATAGCTGTTCTGGGTGCCGGTGCGTATACTGTAACAAATACAAATAATAATTCTGGAGACAACGGGAATCAAAATCCTTCGGCTTTTATACCTCTTGCCAACAAGACCGTTGTATATGGATACTGGACGGATAAGAATTCCTTTATTGAGGCAGTGGATCTTCAGTCCGGCAGCATTTATTCTCTTGCAACTCTTGATTTAAATATTAAAAAAGTAATCCCAATTTCTCCGGATTCGATAATTTTTATAAATAAGATTGACGCAATGGATTATGGAAAAGAAATTTCTATATTTTATTATGCAAGTAAGGTAATTTCTCCAATAATTTCCGCAGCCGAAGGTTACGGAATTGATGATTATGTAATTTCCCCAAACAAAAAATACCTTGCTACCTGGGAGATAAGTGTTCCTGAGAATTCACAGGGATTAATCGGAGGAGCTTCAAGAGTATACACTGTAGATCTTATCAATCCCCAAAGAAAAAATCTAATCTATGATGAGCCGATTGGGAGAGGATTATTTATTCATTATCCATTGGCAATATTAGACAATGGAGAACTTTACTTAGACAAGTTTGAGCCAAACAATGGAGCGGGATGGGCAAACGGGGTAAGCGTTTCAGATTTTTTGGGAAGCGTTAGCTCTAAGAAGGATATATCCTTAATGTCTGCCGGAACATTTGCGACCTAGCCGGTCTTGTCTCCCGATGGTAAAAAATTTGTCTTTGCAGGATATGATGAGACTAATGGTCCAGGAAATGTTCCTCTTCCGGACAGACAAGGATTTAGGCGGGCTTTACTTAATCCCAATACCATAGAAGTTTTTGATATATTAAGGAAAGAAAGAGTAAAACTTAGCGGATTATCAAATTCCAATCGTTATCCTTCTGTTTCCTGGGACCCTTTTAGCAGCAAAATAATTTATTTCTCTTTATCAAGGAACAAAGACCAAAATGGATTTTATATTTATGATCCTGTAAGTTTATCAATTCAACAAATTAAAAGAGGTAGTGTGGCCTTACAAGATTCTGTGCTTTCTACATTGGAAAACAATAATATTTTGGTAGGAGTAAAAAACACATCGATCTCAACTGCTGGAAATCTTGGAGGAAAATATAGTCAGTCTTTAAACGAGATAGCGATATATAACACAAGTACAAAAGAAAGAATACCTATTAACATAGGAAGAAATCCAATTCAATATATTAGCCTTCTTCCTTCCCCGTATTTTAGAGACTCCCTGGTTACCGGAAATTTAGGAACAAGCAGCGGGGAAAACATTAATAGACTTCAGCTTAAAACAATTTCTTTTAAGACTGAGCTGGGGCCAAAAAGGATTCGCCAGCAGAGCACACTTACATGCAAAGATCTTGCCACTCAGCAGTGTAATTCCTGGCTGGGAACAAACTTTACTCCCGATCAAGAGGGTGGACCGCCCGATTCTGCATATAATTCTTGTTGGGAAACGCAAAAAGAGCTTGCCGAAACAGCTGAAACATGTATGGATAGCCCTTTGTATCTCTATGGAAAGCCCGGAACATATATAAAAATTAAGATAGGCACGCAAATTTATGGGTCTAATGCGCCCCAAGAAGGTGGTTATTATGAGGGTTTTTTAACTGGAGATGGGGGATTAAAGATTGAGAGCCGATCATTTTCTAATATAAGTTTTGACTATACGCCTTCCCTGAGGAGATTACCAAAACTTAATTACGGCAAGACAGTTAAATCCGAAGAAGTAGCAAAAACTCTTGAAGAATACGGGGAAAAGTTAGGGCTGAATTTGGCCGAAATAAAAGATTTAACAGTTTCTATAGATCAATTCCATTCCCCTTACGTTTTTGTTTCATTTTTTGATGATGAAACCTCTAAGGTTATTCTTCCTATTTCATTCGACCCCGTGCCGGATGTTTACAGAAATATCGTATTTTATCTTAGACCGCTTGACAACCCTATAGCTTCAAATCCTCCCCGGTTTGAAAAAATTCCTCAGCGCAAAGGATTTACCGCTATTGAGGTAAGTTCCATAATAGATCAATAATTTTTAATTCAATATATATTCCCTTTCCCCTGGACAATGTTCCTTCTTGAAAAAGTTAGCTAATATTACTATATTTTGTCGCTGTTATCCAAGACTCTTTTATCTCTTTTTTTCCCATAACTTCAAGCGAAACGAAGCCATCATAATTAATTTTCTGAAGAAAAGAGAAGAATTCTTGAAGATTCAGATCCCCGTCGCCAAGTTTTAGGTGAGCAGAGCCTTTCTTGCCATCATGTAAATGAATATTAAGAACAGATTTATGAGTTTGTTTTAATACTTCTATGACATCAACAATATCATGCAAAAGGTGACCAGTATCGATAGTGAGACCCGAGTTTTTAGGGACTAATTTGGCAAGCCTTAGAATATCGTCCTTCGTAGATGGATAAGTTGTTTGTATATGATCTTTAAATGATAGATTTTCTATAGAGATTGGAAAAGGGCTTATTTTTGCGAGTTTTTTGATCCAGAATACAGTTCTCTTTTCGGCTTCTTCTTTCTCCCAAAAACTTGGATATTTATCCATATGGAGAGTCATTACTTTTACGCCTAGCTTTCTGCCTATTTGGATTGCTTTTTTAAATACCGAAAATGAGGCTTCTGATATTTCATTGTGCAGAGAAAGAAGTGTAATATCCATAAACGGAGCATGAAGTATAAGATTATAAGCCTTAAGACCTCTTTTGAGAAAATCAATGTCCTCCTTACTTATTTCTGTTTCCTCAAGCATTATTTCAACATGCTCAATTTTCTTCAAGCTATTGATAAAATTGATTTGTTTTTGCCAGTCGGACCCATTTTTGGTAAATATATTAAGAAAAACCCCTAAGCTATATTTTTTCATTCAAATTCTCCTACCGCTTTCTTTAAGATTTGTGGAGAAAATACAGGTTTTCTTGCCTGTGCGTTTATAACCAGCAAGTCACTGGGATTCTTACTTTGTTCCTGCTCTTGATTACACCGTATTTTTAGTAGTTCATGATTTTGCCTCAAAATATCTGATACAGAACCACTTCTGTCAAATATAAGATCGAAAAATGGTAAAACTTGATTATGGTGGTCTCCAGTATAAAAATGACCATCTTTTATTATAAAAGCGGGAATTGAGGTTATTACTCCCTCTTGACAAGCTATTTCCGAAATCGTGTAATAAAGCGGTTCGTGAAGAAAATTATATTGAGTAAAAACCTTCATTGAATATGGTTCTTGCTTGTTGTCTCTTATAGAGCATTCAACATTTCTACCCAATATCATAGCATTTTCTGGTCCCTCAATAAACTCATCTACGAAAACATCAAAAGGGAAAAATTTAACGCTGACAATAAAATCCTCCAGTTCAAGCTTGTGACTCATGATATCTGCCCGATCTTGTAGAAATGGAAAAATATTTATTCGCTCTTGTAAATGATCCAAGTCTTCAGGTTTAAATCCGAGTGCAGGAGGCAATATTTTTAAGACATCTGTTTTTTGAAAGAAGTCTTGGTCAACAATAAAAAACAAGTCAATATCTGATGAATCAACTCCTCCTCTGATATTATAAAATCTTCCGTAGCTCATTGATCCGCCAAGCACAATCGCCATGATTTCATCGGGAACGTCTTGGTCTAATTGATTGATCAATTTTAATCTCTTTGCTGTTTCAATAACTGCTTCTCTAAAGCTCGGTTGCCGTCTATTGATAACGGTTGGCCTTTCTGTGGTAAGAAGAGATGGAAGTGATGACTGAGTAACCGCTTCTACGAGGCCATCTATAAAAATATCACCAAGCCCAGCAGCTTTATATAGTATCCACTGATTGTCCAATATGCTCGATATATCTCCGACAATCTGATTTTGTTTTATAATTTCGCCTTGTGCCTCTTGCAAACGTCCAGAAAGTTGCTCTATCGAAATCATGCTGGCAGAGTATATACTATACGTTAAAATATTGCACTAATTGCTATTAGTCCCGGTATGTTCACTTAAAAATGTAACAGTCCATAGTAGAATATGGATGTGTCGAATATTACAAGAATAACTCTCTGCTGGGAACTGTTTGAACAAGGAGTTCCCCGAGCTCATATTGCTAAACAGCTTGGCGTTGACAGGGTAACTGTTTACCGTTGGCTAACAGGCATAAAGAACATAGGAGAGCTTGAATTGTTTCTTGATCAATACCTAACTTCTAAGAGAGGTCCCCGTCTCAAACGTAAGGTTGATGGATTATTGAAGAAAAGAATCTACAGATTAAGGGAGGATAACAATGATTGCTGTGGACAAAAGATACGGTATTTCTTAAATGAAGAATACAATGAAGATCTTGGTGTTACATCAATCTACAAAATCCTTTCCGAGAAATACAAGCTAAGGAGTAAGTGGAAGAAGAATCAGAAGAGAGGATCTGCAGTGCAATCAACCAAGCCCAGAGAGGTAATCCAGATGGATACAGTCCATTTTGGCATGGTTTATGCCTTTACTGCTGTTGATACATATGCAAGAGATGTAGCAGTTAAGCTCTACCCAACCCTCACAAGCACTGATGGACTGGATTTTCTTAACCATGCATTTAAAAGCAGGTATGGTCATACAGAGTTACTTCAAACTGATGGAGGACCGGAGTTTAAAGGAGAATTTAAAAGAAATGTATTCACCTTTGCTGAAAGATTTAGAGTTGCAAGACCATACAAGAAAAATGAGCAATCCTACATAGAGAGTTTTAACAGAACTTTAAGAAAAGAATGTCTTGGCTGGGGGCAATTAAAACCACACCAAATCCCATCTCTTACAAAAGAACTTGAGTAATATTTGCTATACTACCATGAGAAGAGACCGCACATCGGTCTTGGAATGAAACCGCCGAATAAAATACAGACTGTTGCATATTAAAGAGAAATACTTCGTCCTATTGACAAAGATTTATATTGGACTAGCTTGGAAGCCTTTAGCTGGGAAAGTAAAAGTTTTCGGCAATTCATAATTCACAATTAACAATTCTTAAGGCGCGCCACCCTTTTCCATGGACAATGATTCTCGCTGAGAAATAATCCAGTTTGATATATTGACAGTTGGTCAATAATTAGTGTTATACTAATTTTCCTATGCCGAGAAAATCTAGCAATGGTCAAAATATAATATCTGAAATAAAAAGGGTTGCAAAATCTTTAAAGCTCGAGCTTAAAAAATCTTTGAGACTTGAATTTCGAAGAGAACTTAAAAAGACGGAGAAAATTTTAAGAAGAGAGATGTTAAGAGTGGAAGAAAGAGCCGAAGATCTAGAAGATGGACAGAAAGAGATTAAAGAAGGACAAAAAAGATTGGAAACTAAAGTTGATAATTTAGAAATAACCCTAGATGGATTTGTGGGAAAGGTAGATAATTTAGTAAAAGAAAATGTAGTCGGCGCTGATCAATACAGAAGGCATGACGTTCGACTGGATAATCACGAAACAAGAATTACAAAAATAGAGATCACTGCTAATTCCTAATAAAGAATTAAGAATTCTTAAAGTGCGCCATCCCTTCCCGTGGACAATGATTCTTTTAAAGAAATAATTCCTATGCGGTATCTTCAGGTGAGGATTCTTCAGAATAATCTTCGTGAGCTATTCTAACTTGACTTGGAGACATTGTAGTATGAAATACGCTTTCCTCCCTAAGGGGTTCATCTCTATTTATACCTGCATCTTCCAACTCCTCTTTATCAACATAACGATCTAGATCGTCATCATATTCTACAATAGCTTCATGTCTCATCTTTCTTTGCTCATTATTCCAATCCCTGAGTATCATCCTAGCTCTCCTCTTGGCATCCTCCTCGTATTTATCTGCAATTCTGTTTTTTTCCACAGTTTTTAAACGATCAAATTCTGCAACAACTTGTGCTTCATACATCGGGAAAATTTTGCCCAAACGTTGTTTTAAAGTCACTCTTTCATTCGTTTTTGGATTTAAGAAACTTACTCCTGCGAGTTGATCTTTGACAAACAGATGCTCTGGGGTTTCTTGCGGTTCTGGACTTTTCTGCGGTTCAGGCCCTTGCGGTTGTGGTTTCGTCTCCATAA
>Ga0209541_10014657_pt1 | contig 11790 bp, 14 predicted proteins | sample RifCSPlowO2_01_FD_184027 | JGI IMG/M metagenome (GOLD analysis project Ga0209541, IMG submission 184027) | Groundwater microbial communities from Rifle, Colorado - Rifle CSP2_plank lowO2_0.1 (SPAdes) (version 2) | ecosystem: Environmental > Aquatic > Deep subsurface > Groundwater | place...
AAGGCACGGCGGAGGAGCTTTTTCCGGCAAAGACCCAAGCAAAGTTGACAGGAGCGGGGCTTATGCTGCAAGATATGTTGCAAAAAACATTGTTGCAGCTGGCTTAGCTGATAAATGCGAAGTTCAGTTGAGCTATGCAATAGGTGTAGCGCAACCGACATCTGTCAATGTTGAAACATTTGGAACTAACAAGATTCCAGAGGCAAAAATTGTCGAACTAGTTAAGAAGAATTTCAAATTAACTCCAAAATGGATAATTGAGCACCTGAACTTGAGAAGGCCTATTTATAGGAAAACAGCAGCTTACGGCCATTTCGGAAGAGAAGACCCTGATTTTACTTGGGAAAGAACTGACATGGCTGATACTTTAAAGCTGGAAGCTGGATTGATGAAGCCATTGAAGGCAGAAGCCAAGGTTATTTATTAGGATTCTGGATTTGCAAATATTAGCTGATGCTTATTATATTTGATTTGATGATTGTTTAGAAAATAATTATTAATTTCTTTTATGCAAATAACTTGTGAATATAATTTATTTAATTTCTTTTATAAATCCTAAGAAAGTTTCTCTATTAATTCTATCCAAATCTTTCCAGTACTTAGTTCTAATTTTCTTAGCCCACTTAATTATTCTAACTCTTAAGAATTTATAATATGCCGGTTTATCCTTTAGAGCCCCTACACATCTTTCAAACCACATAAAATGTCCAGTTCGAAGATTGAATATATCTTTTGGGTAGTACTTTATCATCCCAACTAAAATACCAAGCCACTCAGCGAATGCAATTAACTCGCTTAAATCAATTGTTCTGTCAAGATAGTAAGTAACGTTATCATTATTTATAGGACTCTGAGTTAACGAGTCCTTGATATTAGGACCATTAGTCAATGGAGCATAACCAACTCCCTCTCTAAATTTAGGTCTAACCTCATTCACATAAATATTTTTAGCCTCGCATCTTTTTAATCCTTCTTCAAAGTGAGTAAGAAACTGTATTCTTATCGTATCTTTTAAAAGAGGGGATGCGGACCTTAATGTCCTTTCTAATTCACTCTGTATCAATTTGTCTGCATCATTAATATCTTTGTCTGAAAAAAGCCCCATAGTCTTAATTTTTTATCTATATATAAATATTTTACTAAATAAAAATATATAAATCCTCATAAGTAGGCCCTTTAGAAGGAACAGAACCAAGTTGATTACTACTTATCAGTTGTGAAAACCGAAAGATTTAAATATAAGTTGTACCATATTAAATGAGGGTTTTTAAATGGGGGTAGAAATTTTAATTAGGGAAGATAAAAAGAGTATAGCAGTTCCTAGATTGGAATCTCCAAGGTTTAGGGCGCCTGACGGTTCTTTGCTTTCTCTATATAGGCCACAAACTAAGGAGGGGTTTGAAGCTGCATGGAAGGTTCTTGAGGATTACACAGCAAGAGGGGCTCCAACATCTCAAGCTAAAAAAAGGCTTTTAGAAGACCTCGACGCTTTAGATGATGTTGCAAGGTATCATTTTGGAAAACATTGGGGTTATAATTTGTTTGCTGCAGTGGACAAAAACCATAAACCACAAGGAGTTATAGTAACTGATATCGAAAAAGTTTCAGACTGGTCAGGGAAAAAAATCGCAGAAAACAAAGGTGTAGGATTTCTTTATCAAGTGGCTCATACTCCAGAAGTTTCAAGAAATGACACCGATTTTTCAGTTATAACAAAATTATACCAAAATGCAGAAGGTGTGCTGACTCAAATATCCAAGTATAAAGGAGAAGATTGGCTGGGCGTTGTTACAGAATCAAGAAGCTCGGGAAAAGAATTGGAGGCAATACTGGCTGCAGGATTTGAAGTTCTTGTACCGAATAAATTTTATAGACCGCCAGCAACCCGAGGAAGAGGGGCTACAAAAGACTTAGTATTGCTTGCAAAAGGTGTTCCGCAAGATGCTGCACTGAAACAGCTTGCTGCAGATGCTTATGTTAGGTCGGCATATTCTGAAGGTCAAAATACCAAGCCTGCCTTAGATTTAACTAGAAAGTATTTCCCACAAAAGGTAACTAGAGGAAGATAACTACATTTATTTTATATTTTATGAGTTCTTTTGGATGTTTTTCATTAGAATTTAACTCCAAAATGGAATCGTTATCAGCCATATAACATTGCTAATCACAAGAAATATTCCTATTCCTGCTATAACCTGTTCACTCTGTAAATATGGAACTAGAAGTGTCGTTATGTAAGGGATATTCCAGCCTGTAAAATAAGATATAAAAGCTAGCGATATGACTAAATCGACCAGATTGTGCAATATTGATAATGCAATCAACTTAAAATGTGACGTCAAGTCTTTAAATTCATTGATTATATCCAAAAATATAAAGAAAATGAAAACAATAAATGCTATAACATAAACATACTTATTTAATTTTAAAGAGAAAAACTTTCCAGTAAAGCCAAGAAGCAAAAGCCCGCACACAATTCCAATTATTGTGTCTTCCGCTTCAAATGTGAGCTTCATTTTAATCCCAGCCGAATTTTACTCTGCCTTTAACTGCGCTTTTTATTATGTCTTCTCGAACTTTCCTATAAGTTGGATCTTTTTCAGGAATTCTATCATAGCCATACCTTATATCATACCAGTAGATTAGCAAATAATCTTTAAGAGGTATTCCTTTATGATTTATCCAATCCCCAGCAAAAGGTTTAATCATCAGTGTTTCATAATAGACAGATTCTTTTCCTGGCAATGCGGGCGTTATATGCGTGTGTTTCATAGGCGCATAGCCTATTTTTTTGAAAAGTTCTAAAGTCTGCCAAGGGTCTGCAAGGTATGTCGCTACATGACTCTGAAGTTCTTTACTGTTCATTTTTCTTGGGTCATTTACATCAATAAAAATATGTGAAAGTTTACTGGCTCCATACTGCTTAACATCCCTTTGCATAATAACTTCCCTAAATCTGTATAGTTTTTCTAAAACTCCAAATCCCCTAAATCTTATGTCGACATGTGCCCACCAACCATGCCCGAAGCAAATACCTAATTTTTCAATGTAAGTGGTGCTAAAAAAGCTAAAGGCAATCACCTCATTTCGTAAAACTCCAACAATAAGGTGGGTTCTATTGTCACCTTCCTTAATGCTCAATTTGAGAGCCATATAATGCAAATAGCTTTTTAAATCCCCCTTAAATTCAATCTCATCGCTCGGAAAGGATTTTTCATATAAATTGTAGAACTTTTCAAAATTTATTGAATTAACATCCCTTACTTCATAAAAAACCACTCCTTTTCTTATAACCATTTTAGTTTTTTCTTGCTCTGTAAGTGCCCTGAACTGAAGTCCATATTCTTTCTCATAGCCTAGAAATTGGTTTATGGCCCTCACTATCATTATCAGGTTTTGCTTAATTTTGCGGTCAAGCATTGTTTCATCAACCAAAAGATTATGGAAAAAAAGCTTTTCAATCAAATCCTTTGCTATTTTTCCAGGCGTCTCTTTTTTCTTAAGGGTTTTAGTCTGAAGCAATATGACTCTTGACAAGCTTTTCAAAAAATCAAAAAGTTGTTCGAAGTAAGGTTCTAAAGTTTCAGCATATTTTTTATAGTTTTTCCTGTTTAATATTGCTCTTTGCCGCTTGAATATAAGCTGAGGAAATGTCTGGTTCATCTTTTCTTTTAAAATAAAATAGAATAGTGCTCTTTCCTTTTTTGAAATTTTTAGAATCTCATTTGCCAAATACCAAAGCCTTCTGTTCATTGGTAATAATGCTTGAATATCTGCTTCAATAGCACCTATTTTGCCTTCTTTCCATTGGGGTATTATTTTTTTAACATTATTTATCTTTTCCTCATGCAACCTTAAAAATTCTTCAAAAAGTTGTGATTCTTCTTTTATATCAGAAAAAAGCTCTTCAACCTCGTCTTTTTTCTTTTTTGAAACCAATCGAGAAAATATACCCATATACTCAATCTAGAAAAAGGATATTTAAATAGTTTCCCATTTAGCAAGTGCCAACTATTTCTTCTTCAACCTTTCCATAACTGTCTTTATAATTATCGGCCATGCTATTGTCGCATCGCAAAGCACTTCAGCATATCTGCCTCCTCTTGATTTTGGAAGTATTTTTCCCCAGGAAACGCTTTCAGAGTAAGTGCATCCTGACAAGCCCCCCCAATGGGCTGGCTCCGGACAAATCCTCACAGCATAGTGGAACGGCTTAATGTAAGGATTATTAAGGTCTGTAACGATATATTTTGAAGGGTCTCCTTTATCAACAAATTTGAACCTTACATAATCCAGGTAAGGAGCGACTTGCTGCGCCCAGTTTCTTGGAACACCTCCTCCAATTGTAAAGATGCCTGTTTTCTTTGCTTTGAGCACCATGCCCGTGTAATGCTCTAAATCCAAAAACTCGTCAAAATAAAGCGCAGGCTTTTTATCTATTTTTCTTTGCCTGTTGAATAGGGCAAAATCAAGACCTATTTCAGAATCGGTAAAGGCAGGAATGAAAATCGGGACTTTTTTCAGAAACGCGGATTTGAAAATGCCCCTTCCTTTTGTGCTCTCGTTCAGGTACTTTCCCATCTCGTAGCCAATTTTGTGGCTGCAGGTAGGATTGTCGGAATCTATTCTGTTAAGGACCTTCCATACGATTTTTGTCATCACGTCAAAGTTTTCCTCTGGCTCAAGTGTGTCATAAACCCTGTTGATTTTCATTGCCCTCAGATTTTCATCACTTAAATTGTCAGGATTTTTGTAATGAGTCATTCCAAGAGATTCTACAAAGCCGTGCGACATCAAGGCGCCAGTGGAAACGATTGCATTCACCATGTTATTGTCTATCATTTCGCAAACCAGCAAACTCATCTGGGCCATTGTCATTGCGCCGCTCAGAGTCAGTATTTTGAAGCAATCTTTGTCCTTCATCATTGCTTCTGCAACATCAGCTGCTTCGCCAAGCTCTCTTCCGCCAAAAGCTGTTAAGGACATTGCTCTTGCAAACTCGTCGAAATTGTTTATTCTGCCCAAATCAAGCGCTTTCAGCTTTTCGAATTTGTGCGCAGAGAATTCGTCCTTTGGTTTTTGTTTATGCGATTTTATCATTTTGGATTATTTTTCACTTATTATTTGGAAAATTTGATAATTATTTATAAAGATTGTCAAATTTCTCTACCAAATACTTTGGCACAATTTCAAGCCTTGCGTATTTTTGCTGGATTTTTTTGGGCAGGTATTTAAAGTCCCTTATTCTTTTCCTGCAATTCTTGTTGCCGCAATCACATTCTATTTCCCAGGAATCCTCATCCATTGTGGTAGAATAGTCCCATGTTATCTCCCCTCCTTTTTTAATGTTTTTGATGGCAACTAAAAATGCCTTTCTGCCTTTAATCCTCAAACCTGAATTTGGGCTGCAGGAATGATTAAAGAAATCATCTATCTTGCCGGAAGGCCCTATGTACAGGTTTTTGCCGATTTGAGCGCAATGGTCCTCAAACTTTGTGTAATGGCTTGGGAATTGCCTGTATTTCAGTAATTTTCCCTTAAACTCAATAACCTGCTCATTTTTTTTGAAATCCTTATTGGCAAAAACACCTTTTCCGTTTTTGGATTTTTTCAAAATTAAAGTGTTCATTTGACTTTATTTTCTCGTAAATTTGTAACCGATGAGCTTATAAATAATTCTTGCTGCAGTAAAGTCAGAACTCACCTGATTTTTATTAGGGCACAGCTCAACAACGTCAAAACCGACAACATTTCTTTTTTCACACACTTTTTTGAGGAACCTGAGCGCTTGGTAATAGCTTAAGCCGCCTGGCTCCGGGGTTCCGACAGACGGCATTATGCTTGGGTCCAGCCCATCTAAGTCAAATGTTATGTAAACATTTTTTGAAAGCCTTGAAATTGCTTCATCAAACCATTCATCGTTATCAACAATGTCTTTTGCCCAAAAAATTTTATAATTATTCTCTTTTATAAATTCCGCTTCTTCAAAGCTTAGGCTCCTTATGCCTACCGGCACAACAGGGCATATTTCAAGAACCCTTTTCATGGCACAGGCATGACTATGTTTTGAGCCTTCAAATTCTTCCTTTAAGTCGGCATGCGCATCAATCTGCAAAACGCTCAAATTGCTAGATTTTTCCTTGAAGGCCCTCACAATGCCGCTCGTTATCGAGTGCTCTCCGCCGAGTGTAACGACAAATTTGCCATCATCCAACAGTTTTTTTACATTTCTATAAATAATATTGGCCATTGCTTCAGGCTTTTCATCAACCATCAATGGCTTCAACGTGCAAATCCCAACCTCAAAGATATTGCCAAGCTCCTCATCATAAAGCTCAACTTCTGTTGATGCTTTTATGATTGCATCAGGCCCATTTTCTGTGCCTTTGACGTAGCAAGTGGTCTTTTCATAGGGAAAAGGCAAAACTACGACCTTAGAACCAGTATAGTTTGAATAGCTTTCAGGTATCTCACAAAAATTGTCGGGTTCTTTTATGTATTCCATCCAGATGTGAAGAAAAATTCAAGTTTTATAAATCTTTTCAGCAAAAGCCGGTTTGCTTAAAACTTTCTAGGCATGGCTAAGAATTACTTTTCTCGGGAAGTCCATTCCTCTTTTTAAGACATTTTTCTCGTATTTTACAGCTTCAAAAGCATCCACAAGGTGTTTTACTGCCTTTTCCGTGTCAAACTCCTTGCATGAGAAAATATCCATGAACACATAATCCTGGTCCGGGAAGGTATGTATGCTGATATGGCTTTCCGCTATCATGACAAAGCCGGAAATCCCCTCTGTCCCGTGCGCAAACTTATCAAGCCACTTCACAACATAGGGCAAAGTCATCTTTGTCATGCCTATTTTGTCTGGCAACCTGTTTAGAATGTCATAAACCAAGGTTACAGAAGCAAGCTTTCGTTTGTTACACCCTGAAGCATCGATTGTAACGTGCAATCCAAATTCGCTCATTTTAGATTCACAGCTTTTAAGACCTCTTTTGAATTAAAAATTAATTATAAAGGTAGTATTTAAATCTTTTCTTTTTTTGGATTTTACGACGATAAATTTTAAAAAAATTTTCCCAAATTTTTAGATTTTTTTTGAACAAAATTTTGAAATTGAAATTTCTCGACGATAGACTTTCCAACAAAATTTTTAAGAAAAATTTTATTTTTGATAAATTTTTTAGAATTTTTATTTTTTAAAGCTTATTTCTCTTTTTTGTCTGATTGTTTTGGTTTTTTCTTCTCCAATTCTGGATATATCAAAGTCACAAAAATAGCAGTACAGCTCGCTTTCAGTCAGTTTTCTGCCGCAGTTTGGGCACTCCTGTTGGTTTTTCATACTACAAACGAACAAAATTTTGGAGCAGCATGAATGCAAAAGCAACGGCAACAATGGTTCCATAAGCTGCTTTGCTCCATTTCAATATCTTATAGCCGTCAAAAAGCCAGAATGGAATCATGTTGAACAGGGCAAGCCACGAATTAATCACAAACCCGTAATATGCTATGCTTCCCGCTAATGCCGGCAATTTCATAAAAACAAACGCCAGGAAAACAAAAGCCAAAGCCAAATTGACAACAGGCCCTGCTGCTGAAATCTTTCCATTCCTTCTTTTGTTTACATGTCCGGAAATCATAACAGCGCCTGGAGCTGCAAATATAAACCCGAAAAAAGACATGGCTATTGCAAGGAGCAGCATGTTGTCGAACGACCTGAACTCGGCGAAGCAGCCGTATCTTTGCGCCACAACCTTGTGGCCCATCTCATGGAGAAGAAATCCTATGCCGACAGTCAAAGAGGCTATTATGAATTTAGCGTAAAAATCTGATAAAGCATGCGAGCTTAAAGCAATCGCAAATGCTATTGAAATTGCGACCCATGCCTTGATAATGTCCCTAATCTCAATTTCAGAGGTGGTTAAACTTCCAATCTTTAGCTGCTTATGTGGGGAATTCATTTTAGAACTCTAAGTATCGACAAAAATCTTGTGCTTTTCAGCGCCTTCCAATTCCTGCAATATTCTCTTGATGATCATCTTTTCAGGGTCAGGCATTAATTTTACCCTGTTCTTTAAGTCTGAAAAGCTTTCAAACGGCTTTTCCTGTCTTGTTTCAATTATCTGCCACATGTGCTTCTTGCCCAAGCCAGGCAGCAGCTCAAGCTGGTGCATTCTTGTGCTTAAGGGCTGCGCTTTGTTGAAAAATTCAATAAACTTTTTTTCATTCTTTTTGACAATGTCTTTTATTACGAACTCCAGTTCAGATTTTGCCGTTGCCGTCAGCTTTGCAAGCGAAATCTTGCCGACAATGTGGTGTATCTTGTCCCTTTTGCCGTCTCCAATGTACACATCTTCAAATGACTGCAGATGGATTCCTTTTTTTCAAGAAGCACGAAATGCTCCTTCCCTATAGCTTGCGCTATTGGGGTTTTCATGTACATGGGCCTTTCATCATAAGGGTACCCATTAGGCAAAAAGTCCAGCACAATGGCTGTTTCCTCCTTTGACCTCTCGGATTTTTCCTGTTCCATTTTTTATAGGTTTATTATAGTTGTAAGGTTATGCAATTCTTTCCTGAGCTTGTTGTCTATACCAAGTTTTTGCATAGAGGAATATTTTTCTTCCATTATCCTGTTCAATTTTGAGCTCTCTTTAACGAGATGGCTGATTTTTCTGCTTATTTTCGCTTTAATTGCGTTATTTTTTTTGAGCCTGCTGAAAATCTCTTTCTCTTTCTGGTACAGATGCTCCAAATAAGACAAGATTGCAAATACCCTTGCAACCCAATGCGTGAATATGGGCTCTTTCAACAAACTGATTGTTGCTGCCTTTGGAGGGGGTAATTTTGCTTCCAGATGCTCCAAAAGGCTTGACTCTTTTTTTAATATCAAGCCAAGCCCTTTGACTTCGATTTTTTCTTTTTTTAACGCATTTTCTTCCTTATGAGTGTATTCACTTAGCAATTTTTTATCAAGCAGCACAACCTCCCCTATAAGCTTGTAAGCTGTGTACTCCAATGCCTCCAGTTCGTTTCCTGCAAGAGCGTCTTGACGCTCTAATTTTTTATTATTGCCGCTTATCTTTATTTTCGAAAGCCTTAAGTCCTCCAAAAAAGTTGTTTCAAGGTAGTAATTGACACTCCTGAGCTTGATTATAAGCTCTCTTAAATTGTGCAGTCTTCTTTTAAACGACTCAAATGCTTTTTTGTTGAACTTCTTTCGGTCTATTGAAAATGTTTTTACAATGGAATCATAAAGTTTTTTAATCAAAATGCTTTTTTTTTTCTCAACTGATATGTCGCGCTTCAGCAGCATGCTTTCAATATTTTCAATTCTCGAATAATTTTTACTATTGAATTTTCCTGAAAGCTTGTTGGATTCTTTAGCCAGCTTTTCACTTAAGCTTAAATGTCTTTGACTTATAGCCACCCTCATTTTTTACTAAAAGAATTTTTTGTCTTTATAAAGATTATGTATAAAAAGTAATATCACTTCTTTTCCAAGAATTCATTGATTGTATCAACAATTTTCTTCATTGACTCGTTGTTAATGGTGATTGTATAACCTTGAAGTACAATTTTAAGATCATTTACAGTTGTTGGGGTGACATCAATTATTTTGCTTATATGCTGCTCTTTTAATCTTGGTATATTGAGTTTTGCTATTTTGTCAAAAAGCTCATCGGCATTCTTAAGAACTGCAATCTGGTGCAGGTATTCCTCTGTCTTATTCGCTCTGAAATTAAGCTCATGGTCCCTTTTCTTTATTTTTTCCAGCTCTTTCTTTAGCTGATATGTGCTTATTGGGGTTTCTGAAATAATTTGCATGTCTGCCATTTTAAGCCCTGATCATGTGCACAGGATGAACTATTAATGTTTTTTCCTTGCCCAAATCGTTTATTGTCACTTCGTAGCACTTGCCTCTTTTGCCTTTTATAATTCCTGTTTTGCCCATAAAACGAGGATGGTACATTCCCTTTTGGACAGCAGACTCTACACCGAGATAGATTCTGTCTCCGGATTTAAAGGTTTGAAGATACCTTGTAACGCTTATCTTGCCCTTTCTTCTCTTCTCTTTTCTGAACTTGTATCTTGTCTTGCGCCTTAATCCCCCTATTCTCTTGACCATTTTTAACTCCTTTTTGGAATGTTTGGTATTATAAAAAGGTTTCTCTAGTACGTGCTGTCAAGTTAAGTGGGAAAAATAAATCCGTGCCTTTCGGCACATGTCGATAAATGCTTTGCATTTTCGATCACACTCAAAAATCACCGATTTTTGATGAAAGATACTCGCCCCGCATTGGGCGAAATTTATTATTGATTGAATAATGAATTCATAGGCGAGGCTTTGCGTAATGGTAGAAAAGCAAAGCCGAGCACTAAATTATGCCGAAGGCGGATTGAATATTTTGAAATTATTCATCAACACACTTAACTTGACTTTATCCGATTCAAGGTTTCTAGGGTGGATGATTTTTCAAGTAATCTCGTATCTGTTCTGCCATCGTCTTTTTTGATGATGGTTTGTAATGGCGTCTGAAAAAATCTGCACCTAATTCACTGGAATAATAATCTTGAGGATCCCCAGCACTTTTCTTTTTGTTACTTGAGGTTCTTTCATGATAAAAATATTGTGAAAATTCGTTTATATCTCCCGCAATACAAGTGAAAAAGCATGCAGAACCACCTTTTATAAAGTGTCTCATGTCTATGACACGATTTGGATATACAGGATCAATGACATATCTAAATTTTTCAGCCTCATTGTAATCAGCTGGTACAGCACTATCATATGCTGCCCATGGATTTACCCCCTTATAGTTCTCCATTCTTTTGAGAAAATCTTCCAGTGATGTTGCTATCTCTATTTTATTTGATAAACCCTTTGGGTAACTATCTAGAATATTTGCTCCGCCAAATTCAAATAATTTTGCAGATTTTTCAAATGCTTGGTCAGCAAAGGTTGTTGCGGTTTGCCATGTAATAAAATTTGAGGCGTAGTTCATTAACCTTGATAATACACCTGCCTCAGAAATTATTAATGAGCCGTACTCGTAATTCTTACCTTCATAGATAGTTGTAATAGCCAATTGAAGATTTATTGGTGCACCTTTAACTATCAATGGATCTTTGCTGATTATAGCTATTGCATTATTTTTTCTTATTGTTATTTTACTGTTATCAGTTATCTCCTCAGCTTTAAATGATGTAACTGAGTTATCAAGAAGTGCCAGATGAACGTCATTACTCCCTTTGGCAGATATCCTTATACTATTTTCTGTTTCTACAATACAACTCTTTACTGAATCACATTGGGCTTCTTTATTGAAGTATTGTGTCAATTTGCTGACAGAATAAATCCTTGAAGTTTTTCCATTAATCATAGAATTGTACAAGGTTCCAGTTTCGAGTTCTCTGTGGCCATCAGCATAGTCTATTATTGCTCCTGTAAATAAGGAAATCTGCTTTGAACTCTTAGTTTCTAACTCCATAATTTTTTTACCTTTTATAGTTATTTTTTCTTTTTTTGACTCGATATACATCTCACTCTGAGAATAAAATTTTTTATCTCCTATAATCACAACTCCATCAATAACATAAACGCTAGTTTCTGTTCCTTTTGGAATAATTGTAAGCCCATGCTCAACATTTAGACTACCATCACTTTTCTTTGTAACAGTTCCTGATGCTATTTCAACTCCGTTAGGTAATACAAGCCTTCCACTTTGAAGAACCATTGCGCCAGGATGATCTCTTACACCAAATGTGGTAGATTCTTTTCCTTTTGTT
>Ga0209541_10014659_pt1 | contig 11789 bp, 15 predicted proteins | sample RifCSPlowO2_01_FD_184027 | JGI IMG/M metagenome (GOLD analysis project Ga0209541, IMG submission 184027) | Groundwater microbial communities from Rifle, Colorado - Rifle CSP2_plank lowO2_0.1 (SPAdes) (version 2) | ecosystem: Environmental > Aquatic > Deep subsurface > Groundwater | place...
TTTATAATTCTCTTTACATCCAATCCAGCAATTTTACCCGCATCTTTTGTTGCTTGTCTTTGCGCATCATTAAAATACGCTGGCACGGTGATCACCGCATCGGTAACTTTATAACCAAGTCGCGTTTCGGCATCGGCCTTTAATTTTCCAATAACCATAGCAGAAAGTTCTTCTGGGCTATAAAATTTGTCGCCCATTTTTATCTCAATTCCATTCTTTGCGGATTTTTGCATATCAAAAGGCACGGACTTTATATCTTTCTGCACGCCAGCTTCATCAAAAGTGTGACCAATAAAACGCTTCATTTGGAAAATCGTATTTTTCGGATTTGTTACAGACTGACGTTTAGCCAAAACTCCCACCGGCCTCTCTCCTGTTTTTGTTTGTGCAACTATGGAGGGCGTTGTTCTTGCGCCTTCTGCATTTTCTAAAATCTTTGGCTCTCCGCCCTCTATCACCGCTACCGCACTATTTGTTGTACCTAAATCTATTCCTATTATTTTACTCATGTTATTGTTTTGTGGTTAATTGTTATTAATTATTACTAATCAAATTTTGAAACTATTTCATTCACAACATCTTCAAGGGGTTTATTGGCGTCAATCAATAATGCTTTTCTTTTCTCAACTAAATCTTTATTAAAGTCGCTTTCATGTAACTCTAAAACTTTTTTCCACTCTAACTCGTGTTTTCCATAATCATTATCACTTCTATTATTGATTCGGTGAATAAATATCTCTGATTTACAGGTAAGAACAAAAATTTTATCAAACATGTCAAGATATTCTTCTTGATTTGGCGCACAACCCACAACAACAACGTCTTTCTTTTGGTCTAAAAGTTTTAACATTTTTTTCTTATCACAAATCCAAGTATGAGAATCGTACCATGCATCATTTTTGCCTGGTTGCCAATCTACCTTTTCTTTGGTTTCAATATTTGTCCAATTACAAAGATCTTTGACGCTATCAATATCAATTGACAAAATTCCTCTTTTATTTAATTCTCTCGAGACACTGGATTTACCTACCCCAGAAACACCAGTTATATAAATTCTTGTCATAAAACCCATTATACACAAGCCCAAAATATTTGCAAGGATTTCGTGGTCGCTAAAACATTGTAAAATAATTATGGATATTGTACAATACCATTGCTCTTTTTATGTTATGTTAAAAATACCCCTTGTAAAGGACGGTCCTTTACAATATAATTAAATTACCTATGTTAAGAAAAGACCCATTTGCAATAGGAGAATACTATCACCTTTATAATCGAGGGACTGACAAGCGATCTATATTTTTAGATAAGCACGATTATCATCGTTTTGTAATTCTTCTTTACCTTTGTAATACAAGCGAAGCGGTAAGTCTAGAAAACCACCTTCGTAAAGGACGGTCCTTTACGGAAATATTTGAGTTAGACAGAGGAACTCCCCTTGTTTCGATTGGTGCGTGGTGTTTGATGCCAAATCATTTTCATTTACTAGTGAAAGAAATCGTGCCAGATGGTATCACAAAGTTTATGCGAAAAATAAATACTGGATATTCTATGTATTTTAATAAAAAATACGACAGAAGAGGAAATCTTTTTCAAGGAAGATTTAATTCAAAAAATATATACATGGATAAATATTTTAAATACCTTTTTTCATATATTCATCTTAATCCCATTAAACTAATTCCGGGAGAATCACAGTGGAAAGAAGTTGGGATAAAAGATGTAAAAAATGCTAAAAATTTTTTAATGGACTATGAATATTCAAGTTTTTTAACTTATATAAATGAAAATAATTTATATGAAAAAATAATTAATAAAAATAATTTTCCAGAATATTTCCCTGATAAAATAAGTTTTTGGAATGAAATATTAGAATGGTTAAATTTTGTAAAGGACGGTCCTTTACAAGAATAAAATAAATTTATGGTAGTAAAAAAAAATAAAAAGACCCCTCAAAATGCTGTTTTAAAGATATTGGGACATAAAAGGGCTATGACACTAGAGAACCTCAAAAATGAGGCTGAAATAGGGCTTCTGGGCACCACTATGGGCAAAACTAAGCCTAAATACACTGTCTCCAGAACCATAAAAAACCTCTTGAATGGAGGTTTTGTGGAATCTCTACTTTCTGACAAAAAGGAGTACTTACGACTGACCAATATTGGAAAAAAGAAATTTCTAAGCGGTGAGCTTGTGAACGGCATGCTACCAATACCCGCAACATGGGATGGATTTTGGAGAATAATAATTTTAGATTTACCCGAAGATAGAAAAAATGAGCGTGAAGCCATCCGCTATCTTTTGAAAAAAGCTGGTTTTGCTTGTATTAAAAATACCGTCTGGGTGTCTCCCTATCCTTTTGAATATTTTTTCACAAATATAAAAAAAGATCTTGAGCTCACAAATGAAATCATAATTATAAAAACAGACTCACTAGATCCCGACACAGAAAAAACATTAATAAAAACTTTTAAGAAATAGTTATCTTAATTTTTTTGATATACAACAACCTTTGCCGGACGAAGAACTCGCTCTCCCATAATAAAACCTTTTGAGTCAATACGCGCGATGGTATGATCTTCGTCTTCATTTTTTGTTTCCACTATGTCTATGGACTGATGAATTGTTGGATTAAATATGTCCCCCACTTCACCAAATTGATTGATATTATTATTTTCAAGAACTGATAAAATTTGTGAATAAATATATTCTACCCCAGATCTCCAATTCTTATCCACCTTTTCCCATGCTTCTTTGTTTGTAAAAGCCATATTAAAACTATCAGATACAGGCAAAAAATCCATTAGGAGTTTCTCTTTTTCTCTATCTGCAAAAAAATTAAGTCTTTTAGACTCATCTTTTTTATAATTAGCAAAATCAGCACGCTCTTTCTGCCAACCGTCAAGATATTCTTGGCGTTCTTTTTTTGCGATTTTTAATTCATCTTTTAATTTTTTGAGTTTGGCCTCAGCACCTTCTATGTCTAAAGTTTCTCCATCTTCGTTTGAGGGCTCAAATTCTAAGTCTTGTTCTTCTGATTCATTCATAATATGCCCATTATACCTAAAAAATATGGTTTTTCAACTCCGTCGTAAGCTCCGCAGTAAATGATAATCAATTATCGTTTACTCCACTTTGGAGCTTTGCGAGCTTTCTTGAGACCGAACTTTCGACGCTCTTTTGACCTTGGGTCTCTCTTTAAAAAACCCAATGCCTTTAATTTATGTTTTAAATCTTCTTCAGATAGTCCTGAAAGAATTCTGGAAATTCCGTGCCTAACTGCTTCCGCTTGTGAATGTGAACCGCCACCAGAGACCAAAACTTCAACAGAAAACTTTGTAGGTAGTTTTGTTTTGTTAAAAGCATCATTGATAACTTTTTGTAACTCATCTGTCTTGAAATATACTTTAGAATCTTTCTTGTTTACTATAAATGTTGATTTTGTGCTTGCAGACAATCTAACACGCGCAGTAGAAGTCTTTCTTCTACCAATAGCTTCAATATACCTACCAGAAGGTATTGTTTTAATTTTTATTTCCTTAATAGTTTCTTCTGCTACTGGAGTCTTTTCTTTTTTTTCAGTTATTTTAGTGGTTGTCATATTTTTATTCTATTACTTTTAGGTTTTTTAACATCTTTGATCTTAATTTGTTTTTTGGAAGCATTCCATCAACCGCTATAATAAAAAGTTCTCCGAATCCTTTTTTTTCAGTAACTTTTTGCATGGAACGAGATCTTAATCCACCGGGATATCCAGTATAGTGAATATACTTTTTTTCATCCATTTTTTTCTGATTTATCTTGGCAAGCGAAACATTGATTATACGTACATTGCCACCAGAAATTTTATGTCTAACAAAATCAGTCTTATTTTTACCCATAAGCAAAGCTGCCGCTTCTGCTGCTACTCTACCTAAAGTTCTTCCTTTTGCATCTATAGTATATTCCATAAAATTATATAAATTCAATTATCGCCATCTTAGCTGCGTCACTTCGCCTTGAAGTAACCTTGATAATGCGGGTATACCCTCCCTTACGTTCTTTATATTTGGGAGCAATAACTTCTAGAAGCTTTTTTGTTTCTGGTAGTCTGTTAAAAAGTCTTGATAAAAGAATTCTCTTGGCAGAAAGTGTTCCTGGTATAGCTGTCGTTATTAGTTTCTCTACAAAAGGACGTATTTCTTTTGCCTTGGCTTCTGTCGTCTTTATTTTCCCTTTATTAATAAGTGACAAAGCCAAAGAGCGAAGCAATGCTCGCCTCTGATTTCTTGGTCTACCGAATTTTCTGTTTTTGTTGTGATGTCTCATTTAGTTAGGTTCTAGGTTCTAGGTTCTAGGTTCTAGTGGGATTCACTAGCTACTAGTCCCTAGCCCCTAATTTTGCTTACTCTTTCAAGCTTATACCCAAATTAGCTAATGCTTTCTTTATTTCATTAATACCTTTATCTCCAATACCATCAAGCTCGAGTAAATCTTCTACTTTCTTCCTTGCAAGTCCTCCGATCGTTCTTATATTTGCTCCCGCCAGAGCATTTTGTGTTCTTGTGGATAAATCAAGTGTATCAACTCTTGTCTTAAGTGCGTCTGTTAAATCTTCTTTATCAGATGCCTCACTTGTTTTTTCTTGAGCTGTAAATATCTCAGGTGCTGGCTCTTCTTCTTTTATATCAAGAATAGCCTTAATTTGAGCATACATTATTTCTGTAGACTGAGTAAGTGCCTCACGAGGAGTTAATGTACCGTCTGTTTGTATAAAAATTTTAAGTCTATTGTGGTTTGTCTTATCTCCTACACGCATATTTTCTACCTCATAAGCAACTCTTCTAATTGGTGTAAAAATGGCATCAACGGCTATTGTACCAACTTCAACTTTATTTTTTTGTAAAGATTCTTTAGAAACAAATCCGAGTCCTTTTTCTATTGTTAACTCAATGTTTAGAGACGCTGTTTTTGATGTTGTTTCGCAAATATATTGATCATCATTTAAAACTTCAATTTGGCCAGGAACTTCTATGCTTTTGGCCGTAACTTTCTTTGCGCCTTTTATTGAAATTGTTGCCTTTTCTGGTCCATCTGATATTAATTTAAAACGTATCCTCTTGAGATTAAGGATCATTGTAACAACATCCTCTTTCACTCCATTTATAACAGAAAATTCGTGAGGAACCCCCTCTATTTTTATAGAGGTTATAGAAGCGCCCGGAAGAGAAGATAAAATAATTCTTCTTAGTGAATTACCAAGCGTGTGACCATAGCCAGGATAAAGCCCATCTATTTCATAAACACCCTTATCTTCTTCTTCTGATACCACCCTTGGTTTGGATGGCAAAAGTATTGCATATTCTGACATAAAAAATAAATCTACGACTTACAACAAACATAACTCAATCATAACTAGTTGTTTATTGTCAGCAGTTTATTTGATTAACTATTAATAAATAAAATTGATAAATAAATAATTTTTATCGGCTATAAAACTCAAGAACCGCATTTGGATCAAACATACTATCAAATTCTTTTGGTTTACCTATCACCTTCGCTATCATCTTTGTTACATCAAATTTAATCCAAGCTGGTATAACAAGATTTTTTAATTTCTTCTCAACATTTACAAATAATGCCTTTCCTCTTGATCCTTCACGAACTGATATTTCGTCTCCAATTTTTAAATTATAAGAAGGAACTGTTGTCCTGTGACCATTGACTATAAAATGTCCATGGGAAACCATTTGTCTTCCTTGTACTCTTGTTGGTGCTAATCCTACTCTATAAACTAAATTATCTAAACGAGATTCTAAATTTTCAAGAAGCTTGATTGTTGGTGTAATTCCTTTTACGGCAGTTGCAGAATCAATATATTTTGCAAATTGTTTTTCAGAAACTCCATACGAAAGTCTTATTTTTTGCTTTTCGCGTAGCTGTGAACCATAATCAGAAAGAGCCTTAGGGCGCTTGCCGCGAGTAGCTTTAGCTTTCCTAGCTTCCGATAATGTAAACTTCTGACTTTGGCATTTTTCATAAACTCCTGGCCCAAGTCTTCGGCAAACTTTAAATTTTGGTTGTCTTATCATGGCTGATTTTCTTGAGCGGAGCGATTAGAAAATCGTCACCCCTCACCACTTTTACTGTTAATCTACATAAAAAATTATCTTTTAGACAATTTTTTCTTTATTAAATTTATTTATAATATATATCATATTTTCATTAATTAATTTTGGTAAAAGTGGTGAGGGGTAAGGAAAATCATATTCACCCTGCTCATTGATTTTCACTTATACTCTTCTTGGTTTCTTCTGCTTAGGGCCATTATGAGGAACTGGTGTAGAATCTTTAATGGAATTTATTTCCACGCCACGACCCATAAATGTTCTAATAACACTCTCTCTTCCTGGTCCTATGCCCCTAACAACAATGTCAGCATCTTTCATACCCAAAGCAATAGCTTTTTCGCCTAAAAATTCTCCCACCTTTGATGCAGCAAAAGGGGTTCCCTTTTTTGTTCCACAAAAACCAAGTGCGCCAGAAGAAGATGTGCACAATGCATTGCCTTGCTTGTCTGAAAGAGTAACAATCGTATTATTGAAAGTTGCTTGAATATTCAAAACACCAGAAGTTATTTTCTTCTTACTTGAAACCTTTACCACAGCCTTATCTGCAGCTCCGGCAATCTTTGTCTCAGGTACTTCTTTTGTTGTTGTTTTTTCTTTTGCCATTTGTGATTCTGCCAGAATCACGTCGCGCAATTGTCCTTTGAAGCGCGACGCTCTCCCAACTATTTTTTATGTCTTCTCTGTCTTTCGGCGACCTGATGCCATTGTTTTTCTAACATTTCCTCTAACTGTTCGGGAATTTGTTTTTGTTCTTTGTCCGCGTGTTGGCATACGTCTTGTGTGTCTTATTCCCCTATATGCTTTAATGTCTTTTAGTCTTTTTATGTTAGTTGATACTTCACGTTTTAAATTTCCTTCTATTGTCATTTCCTCAATAATTTTTCTTATTTTCTGCTCTTCGTCTGTATTAATTTCAGCTACTTTTTTTAATTCTGATATACCAGCTTTTTTTATTATTTTTTTCGCAGTTGAAACGCCAATACCATATAATGTCGTTAGGCCATATATAATTCTTTTTTCATTTGGAATTGTTATACCCGATATTCTCATATTATTGCTTTTGTTTGTGTTTTGGATTACTACAAATAACACGCAAGTGTCCATTGCGCCTAATTACTTTACATTTATTACAAATTTTTTTTATTGCTGATCTTACCTTCATGATAAAAGTGCTTTAGTTAAAATTGATTTTAAATTCTTTTCACTATCCTACCCTTTCCTCCGTATGGATCGAGGACAAGAAACACGGTATCTCCAACGAGAACCTTAATCTTATGAATTCGCATTTTACCAGCAAGATAGGCGACAATTTCCTTGTCATCTTCCATCCTTACTCGAAAAAGCGTATTGGGCATAGCCTCAATAACGAAGCCCTTGTGATTTTGGTTTTTTTCGTCGCTAATCAAATTAATTTAGAGAGCAGAAACATACTAACAAAAGTAACCCATAGAGTCAACCCCTTAAATCACTTAATGCGTAGAATATCTACTTGTCTTCCACCGTTTTTATAATTTTTATCTTACTTTTATTGCCAGGAAAACTCGTCTTCCAAAAAGGTTTGATGGATACCTCTGCCTTATCTATATTGTCGTAATTGCTCAAAATTGTTTGGAAATCGGCCCTTCTTTGACCCGCCAAGCTCTTTGCTACTGCCTCGTCTTCAATCGGCCAAACTATGTGAGCGGTACCAGAAATCAAAACATTAACATCTTTTACTATTGTCGGATCAAAATTATTTTCATTCAAAATAGAAACCGATAAAGAATCAATATTGTCAATGACATAAATACCATCTGTTCTAGTTTCTAAACGCCCAACGTCTATCAAAATTCGTTCGGTCAATTTCGCTTTATTCCAAATAAAAGCGACCATTGTGCCATTAAGACGAACCTCTAAAGAACTAGTGGAGGATCCTGTTTGCGTATCAATACTTGAAAAATTAAAAAATGTCGCATTCTCATACATAGCGAATCCATCTGGAAGCTCGGCTTTAGCTTTGGTCATTAATTTTGTTTTCAAATCAAGTTTAAGTGTATTTTCTACATTACTTTGTTCAGCTGGATCAATCACGTTTTGCTGTCCCTTGAATCCTCCAGTAATAGGACCCTTAGATCTGCCATTAAATTTTAAATATTTTGGTGTATCTTTAAATCCAAAAATTGTAAAATCTTGCGGAGCACTATTATATTCTTCACCCGGATCATCAGCATGTATACCAACTTCTATAGACCCCGGAACAGTCTCACCGGCCACAATTTTTGCACCAGGAATAACAACAGCTTTATCTGTCTTGTAAATTTTCCCATTAGCACCAACAAGTCTGGTATCAATCAAAAGATTTTGTGGAGCAGAACCAAAATAATTATAAATGACAACAATACCAACAGCGGGCTTTTCTACATCAATAATCTTACTAGCGGAAAGAGTTTGTGCCGAGCTATCAGAAAGAGACATCGCTTCAAAAGATAGTTGTGCTCCTTTACCATTTTTTTCTGCATCAAATTGATTATTCACAACTAAATTTTCAGTTTTAGAAACTACTATAACTGTAGCTGATGTAAAAATCATTGAAAAAGAAAATAGGAGAAAAAGAAAAGAAACCACAGCTAAAATCCAAATCAAGTTTTTTGATGTATGTTTTGGTTCTATGTTTGAAGAAACTCTTGAAATGGATAAGTGAGGGGATGGATTGTTGGAAAAAACAGAAGAAGGTTCTTCTCGTGTATGAGTTGATATTGTGGAGATTTTAATTTTGTTTGGAAAAATAGAAGGTCGTTCTACTGCCGAAGAAATTTTTAACCCCCCTCCTGTCGTTCCCTTTCTTACCATGTCACTTATTATTTTTTTTGCCATTCGATTCTATTATTCTTCTAACTTGCTAATAAAGACCGAGATTATTGCCAAAAATACATCATGTTTAGCTTCGGTAAATCGACATAATCTTCCTATGCTCTTATTGTTTAATATTATAACATTAAATTTCTTCTCAGAAAGAAAGTGCTGAGCAAACTCTTCAGATAAAATAGCCTGTTTAAAAATTTTCTCTGTATCTGCGTCAGTTGTTATGTAAACATCATGTGGTAGTGGCAAATCACCCGAAAAAGAAGATACTTTTTCTGAAAAAAATGAGAGCCATTTATTTCGTGCCTCCAAAACAATTTTCTCAACCCTTGCATAATCATGTTTATGTAATTTATTTTCAAGATGCATATGAAAAACTGTTTCTGCTGCAAGTGCTCCTTTGCCTAAAGCTAACTCTATAGATGAAATTAAAAAGTTTTTCCCTATTGGGAAAGAAATCGTTTCCATAATCACATAATCTTTAACAAGCGCTATATCTGTCATCTCACCTGCTATGTCTACGAGTATAAAATTTTCTTTATCTTTTGCAACTTCACGAGCAGAAATAAAAGATGCTAGAGAAAAAGAAGAAAAATGAACTTTTTGATGAAAAAACTTTTTTATCGTATATTCAAATAAATCAAGAATTTTTTTGGGTGCGATAGAAAGAAGTATTTTTACTTCACATGTTCTAGCTTTTTTACCAAAAGGCAAACTTGTGTGATACCCATTCAGTTTTACTGCTTGAGTAGATCTTTCGATCAAAAACATTTTATTCCCTTTCTTTCCATAATTATTAGAAATTTCATCTTCAAAATTCGAAACCTCTTTGGCTATAAGTTCAGATAAAAATTTCTCAGTAAAGAAGAAAAAACTTTTTTGTGAATATTTTATAATTCTTGCCTGAGAAGCAATCCACGGGGACGCCAGGGACACTTGTATGCGACTGGGCATAGGCGGACGTTTCTGGTGAATCATGTCCGCGACTTTTTGCAATGCCTTATTTGTCTCCGAAAGAAATTTATCAAAGTCATTTTCATCCGACTTTTTAATTTCAACTCTAGCGCTCTCTAAAACTTTTGGAGACGAGCCAAGATGTGTAAAGGCAGACCCAACACTTCCTGAACCAATGTCAAAAATGAGCGCAAGCTCGTTTGAATTAGATTTGTTTTTTGTTGACATGCTTCCTCTATTTTAACACCCTAAGTAGATATATTCAATCTACTAGCTTAATACTTCCTAATTACCGCCTTAAGTATCGCTATAACATTTAAACTCTGCGCAGGAAAGATTGGTTTGTATTTTTTATTAGCAGGCAAAAGCCATGCCTTGTTTCCGTCTTTTTTGAAATATTTCATTGTATATTCTCCATCTATCTCAGCAATAACTATTTGGCCATCCTTAGCGCTGTTTGCACGCTCCACTAAAACCATATCCCCTTTTTCTATATGCGCATCTATCATTGAGTCACCATCGACTTCAAGCATATAAGTCAGTGATTTATTTTTAACAAGCATGTCTTCTAAATTAATAGTGTCAGTCATTTCCTCATCTACTGTCGCTGGTAATCCAGCAGTCACAAAACCAAGCATTTGAATTTCACCAAAAGTTTTCGTAGGAATAAGTCTGCCCAAATGATCTTTGCCCACAATATTTTCTTCTACAAGCTTGTCTACAATTTTGGAAATAGCATTCTTTGATTTAAAACCAAAGAGACCCGTCATTTCAGAATATGTCGGCATTCTCTTTTTTTGACTATAAAAAGATTCTAATTTAGATTGATATTGATTACGCATCCCATTAGAAATTTAATATTAATAATTTTTATCTTTATATCCCGTAAGTTAAATTTCTAACGGGACAAGTCTTTTATTTATTACTATACAAAGCGTTGCCCGCCCGCATGACTCGCATAAGCATGTCGGGCAGACAGGCGAGGGAAAAGTCTTTGTAAAATACTCCTTCGTTGCAAATACTGTACTTTTCGTAAAATTAATTTATGATCTTTCATTTCTCTGGCATACTCTTGACCGTGAATAATTTTATGATCGATAATTTTATTAATTCTTTGTATCTCTTTCTCTAACATTTTTAAATATTGTATTTGTGACATATTAAGTATAGGCTTTAGGAAATTTAGGCTCTAGGCTTTAGCTTTTAATTCGGCTAATGCCTAAAACCTAACTATCTAGCGCCTATTAAATATTAATATATTTAGTATAGGTGAACGAGCGTTCACTGTCAACAAACAATCTGTGGATAACTCAAACCCCTATTCTATAACTGCCTTAATTCGCCTAATGCCCTTTGCCACGGCCTCTTCCTTCTGTATCTTGAAATGCTTGGGCGCCCCACTGGGGTTAACCGCCAGTTCAGCAGTATTAGCCATGTGTGGCCCACCACAAAATTCAACGCTAAACGGCTCCTCAATGTCCGACCTTGGAGCATCTTTAAGGTCGGACCTTTTCCCGCCGATAAAATATACCGAAACAATGTCGCCATACTTTGCGCCGAATTCCATTTCAGCCCCCAACTTCTCCGCTTCTGTTTTTGGAATTTCTTTATGCTCCACAGGCAAACCCTGTGTAATTTTTTCATTCACTATATCCTCCACTTTTTTCTTTTCTTCATCTGTGAGTTTTCTATCAAAAGAAAAATCTATGCGAAGTCTTTCTTCATTAACATTTGAACCTTTTTGGTGTATTTCATTTCCAAGTACCTGCTTGAGTGCCGCCAGAAGTAAATGGTGCGCTGTGTGATGTTTGATCGTTTGTGGCTCATGATTAGCAAGTCCACCTTTGAACATTCCAGCACTTGAAGTCTGCGAAAGCTTCTGAT
>Ga0209541_10014660_pt1 | contig 11789 bp, 9 predicted proteins | sample RifCSPlowO2_01_FD_184027 | JGI IMG/M metagenome (GOLD analysis project Ga0209541, IMG submission 184027) | Groundwater microbial communities from Rifle, Colorado - Rifle CSP2_plank lowO2_0.1 (SPAdes) (version 2) | ecosystem: Environmental > Aquatic > Deep subsurface > Groundwater | place: Rifle...
CCCTGCCATATTGGGGCGAGCCTATATTTTCGCAGAAAAATATTAAAAACATTAAATCTATTATTACTTCTTTTCTGGGTGCTGACAAAGAAAATACATTAATAACCAAACTCGGTTGTAAATGAACAGAGTTTTGACCTTATGCAGTAGCGGATACTTATTTAAAACAACTTAAGCAACCCTTCCAGTAATGCTTCTCAGCATATGCCCTGTAATCTCAAGGTCATAAAATTTTTTTAATTGAAGCCTGCCTTTTACACCCACAATTAAAGGGTAAGTTCCAAACTGCCTGCAAAATGTTGTCTTTCCGTCGTATATCTCAGCATAGCAGTCCTTGAGCACCGTTCCTGAAGGAACAACCCTTTTGAGCATTGGCCAGTCTATTTTCTGCCTTATACCATTTCTCCACTTCCAGTACATTTTCCTGTTTTTTTTCAGAAATTTGTCCTTGCCTTCATTGAACAATGATGTTCCTTCAAAAATGGCTACCTGCCTTATATTGATTCTTCTCAGCATTAACCCCTCATCATAGACTCTTGTGAGCCACTTCATGTTTTCCTCGTGTGTTTTTTTATTTTCTCCCCTGAGCCCAAAAATAATATTTATGCCAGGGAGAAATCTTGGCATTCCATCTTCACCTCGCTCTGAGCCGTATTTATTTAATATTTTTATTGCTTCATAAGCAATTTGCGGAGGAGTGTTTAATGTGTTCTGCTTTACAACTTCCATATCAAAGCTTTCAACTCCGAAAGCGGCTATATTGCCAGAAGTGCAGTATTTTACTATTGCTTTTGTAATTTCAAAATCTTTTTTGCTGTCCATCACTACCTTGACAGGATTCACATTATCCAGATGAAGCACTTTTATTTCAGGACAACTCTCCCATATTTCTTTTAATAATTCAACTGCATAAGGCACTGTGTAGAAACAAGTCTGCTTCCCCAGCCTGAAATATCTTGCTCCAAGATTATACATCTCTCTTATTTCAGTTAAAACATCTTCCTTATTCCTGAATTCAACCCTGTTTTTCAGCGGCTCTGTGCAGAAACTGCATTTTCCAATGTCGCAGCCATGTCCTGTTTCTATCTCAATCATTCTTATGTCAGGTATTTGTTTTAGGATGTCTGCCCCCTCCACAGCATATCTGCTGACATCGCTGTATTTGAAATTAAACATCTGATAGTCTATCTTGTCAAAGATGCTCAAATCAGCTTTCTCGTAAAACTTCCCTCCGTGAAGCTGAGTTCCGAATACCGCAGGCCCTGTAAGAATTTTTTTGCATTTTAATCCTGAGACGAGCGGAATCACTTCATTTAGAGTTCCAGGTATTGCCGAAAGATATTTTCCCGGTACATGAACACCAAGAACAATAATCAATGTTCCCGTGCTTTCCAGAATTTGTCTTGCATCCTTGTAATTAGCTGTGAGGTTGTATGTTGTGATGTCTGTCTTTTGAGACGGCCTTGTTTCTTTTATCACGGAGTTGTGCCGTTTCCAAATCCTTAAATCATCTATTGTGAGGTAATTTATTTTTTCCTTGGTTTCTTTAAGATATCCTGCTATGTATCTGGGATAAGTTCCAAGATAAGGCGGAACTCCAAGCCCGGCAGGCTCATCAGTATAACAATCCAAAATTGTATAAGTCATAAATCATAAGTAATAAGCTGTCATTAAAAATGTTTTTATGGATGTAACTACGGCAAATGGTACGTGTTTAGCTCATTTTTGTTCCGTCGACAAAATTTTGCCTATTTTTGATGATTGCAAAGCCTTATTTATAAAGGCTCGACGAAAAGGTAGCTAAACACATACGGCAAATGTAAACTTTTTTATATTCTTTAAACTTCCCCCCTATTCATGGATTCTGCATTAGATTTTCTTTTAAGTCAAACTCATCACGATTTGCTCACTCGTAAAGAGGAGATAGAACTAGCAAAAAGAATTGAAGCTGGAGATTTGGGTGCAAGAGATACCCTTATGAAAATGAATTTTAGATTGGTCGTTTCTATTGCCCAGAAATATTCAGGAAGCAGGGTTCCTTTGGCAGATCGCATTCAGGAAGGGAATGTGGGATTGCAAAGGGCTGCTGAAAAGTATGATCATCGCAGGGGAACTAAATTTAGCTATTATGCAACATTCTGGATAAGGAGTTTTATACAGAGGGCAGTAGGTAATTATGCCAGAATGGTGCATCTGCCAATTAATGTTCTTGAGGACGGGTCTAATCTAAATAAAGTGAGGGAAGAACTTGAAAAAACTCTTGGAGAGCCCCCTACTTTATCCCAGATTGCTGCGCATTTAGGAATTTCTGTAGATAAGATCAGACAATTGAGAGATGTTGTTGATACAACTACTGCATCTTTAGATGCATTGGTAGACCGAGATAGAACTAATGGAGATTCATTTATGAGTTTTCTTCCTGATAACAAGCTTGAGCGGGTGGAGGAAATAACTGAATTGCGTTCTAGAATCAAGCAATACCTTGGGAGATTAAAACCAGTAGAACAGGAGATAATTATATTAAGATTTGGTTTGGATGGTGAGGGAGAAAGAAAATTAGAAGAAATTGGAAATATGAAGGGTTTAACCAGAGAAAGAATCAGGCAGATAGAGAGAAATGCAATGAGAAAATTAGTCGGAATATATAATCCATCTGCATTGCTGGATGAGAATGGCAAACCACGGAAATTTGAGTATAGCCATAAATATAGTCCAGTAAGTCCTGATGAGATTAAAAATCTTGCAAATTCATATAACTTAGAAGACAGCCTCAACCTTACTAACCTTTGGTATTGCAAATTAAGGTATCATCACAATTTAATCGACTCGGAGATACTTACTGAATACAACCGTCTTGGGCTTAACACCTATACTAAAGATGAGTGTATCTCTACTACTTTCCATAGAACCCTAACTTTTCAGCAGGTCAGGAAAATTGTCCACTTTAATTTAAGCCCTGCAGATATTCAAATCTTGCTTGAGGGATTTTTCACGCCCCAATTAAAGCCATACGAAACAGAAGATGAAGTAATCAATATGGAAATTGACTTCGGTTTGGAAAACCTATCTCCGGAGGAAAGGATGTATCTTGAACTAAGGTATAGGGGTAATCTCCCGATTAAAGACATCAGGGATGCTTTCTCTAAGAATGGATTTGTTAAAAGTGCGGATGCAGGGAAAAAAGTCCCATTTGGCATTATGGCTATGAGGAATATTGCTGTCAGGGCATATATAAGCCTTAATTCTTTTGTCAATGTCCCTAATCTGGGCAAGGCGCTTGCAAATTATTATAAGGATGGAACAGAAACTTGATTATATCAAACCAACTTAATAATTAGGTGATTGCGAAGTTGGCTTGATATTACGAAGCCGCAAAAATTTACCTAAATATTTTTGTGGGTGAGTATATTTAATTTTTTTCTGTAAGCTTAAGAAATAGATGTGACAAATTATGGACTTGCTTTCAATCCCGTTAACAAAAAAATCCGGCCAAGATTATAACAAACTTTATATATACAAATTGCTTATAGGATATTTAACAAGGGTTAACAAAAACAGGGGGTTCAAAAATGGAAGCTGAAGTTGAGCAAAAACAAGCTGATAACAAGGAAAAAATCAAAGTCACAAAAGATATGACCATTGGAGATGTTGTAAAGCAGTATCCTGCTTCAATTGAGGTGCTGCAGTCTGCAGGAGTTCACTGTGTTGGATGCCACGTCTCATATTCGGAAACTCTTGAGCAGGGATTTAAAGGGCATGGCATGAGTGATGAGCAGGTTGATGAAGTTATTGCAAAAATAAACAATGCTGTTGAGGACTCCAAAGGAGAGGAAGGAAAAGAATTTATTGTAACAAAAAAGGCATCTGAAAAGCTTGCTGAAGTTCTGAAAGAAAACGGAATTGAGAACTCAGGCTTGAGAGTTGAGATTGTTCCAGGAGGATGCTCAGGATTCCAATACTCTCTTGAAATTGATGATAACACAACGCCTGAAGATGAAATAATAGAAGAAAAAGGAGTCAGGATAATAATAAGCAAGACGTACATGCAGATGCTTAAGGGCGCTAAGCTTGATTATGTTGACAGCATACAGGGAGGAGGATTTAAGATAACCAATCCTAATGCGCATTCAAGCTGCGGATGCGGACAGAGCTTTCAATATTAACTAAAACCATGGAAACCGTAACAAGAATTAGGCTTGAGGAGCAAAAGAACAAGCTTATAGAGTTATGGGAATCCAAATTTGACATTAATGAAAGGGAGATTGACGCTTTCAGGTCTTTAAAGCGCGAGGATTTTATACCAAAAAGCCTCTTGAGCTTCGCTTATGATGACATTCCTCTTCCATTGATGAGAGAAAAAACAATATCCCAGCCAAGCACAATAATTATGATGATATCTGCCCTTGAGCTTGAGAAAAGTCACAGGGTTTTTGAGATTGGAACAGGATCAGGATACAATACTGCAATAATCTCAAAAATCATAGGAGAAAATGGAAAGATAGTCACTACAGAAATCGTTCCAGAGCTGGTAAATCTTGCAAAAAATAATCTTAATGACGCCGGAATAAAAAATGCTTCAGTGTATGAAGAAGACGGCTCAAAAGGAATAAAAAATGAAGCTCCTTTTGACAGGATTGTTATTACTGCTGCCTGCAGAGAATTTCCAAAACCGCTTCTTAATCAGCTGAAAGAAGGAGGAATAATTGTCGGTCCGGTAGGCTCAAGAGAAGAACAGGAGATGGTAAAGGGAGTAAAAGACAGCAATGGCCGCTTGAGGTTTTACTTTCTGGGGCAGTTTCTTTTCACTCCGATGTATGGAAAATACGGATTTGAGATGTGAAAATGCAGAAAGAAGGAATAAAAGATTATTTTTTAACTGGATTTTTCACTTTACTTCCGCTGTTTGTAGCAATATTTATTCTTTATTATCTGTACAATCTTGTATTTAACATATTAGAACTGTTTCCTACACTGAATCTCCCATACAAACTTGGAGTAATCATAAATATTGCAGTAATGCTGTTCTTGATAACTATGCTTGGAGGTGTCATGAGAGTATATTTTGGAAGGAAGATGCATTCTTATATTGAAAGAAAATTTCTGATGAAGATACCAATCTTCGGGCTGATATATGATTCCACAAAACAGCTTCTTCAGGTTCTGTCTGACAAGGAAAGGAGCAAACTATTGAAAGCTGTTTATGTAGAGTATCCAAGAAAGGGGATTTACTCCATTGGCTTCGTCACAAAAGAATCTGAAAAAATAAACGGCAAGGAAGTGATAGCTGTCCTTGTTCCAACATCACCAACTCCACTTTCAGGAATGCTGGTTTATGTGAAAAAATCAGAGATTATTGATGCTGACATGACTGTAAAGGATGCATTGAAGATAATCGCTTTCGGCGGGATTGTTGGGAAGGAACGAGTTAGAAAATGAAGAATTGAAGCGTCTCTGCTATAAAATTATTAAAAAGCTAATTATGCCTTTCCAATCACATAAAATTATTTAAATGAGAGCATCTGCAATTAATCAAATGGGGCTCCCTAATTTTTTTAAGTCAATGTATAATTCAATGTATGGATGGACAATAATATTGCTGGTGTTTTTATCACTGGTTGCATCCTACTCTAAACATTCTTTTCCGACTAATTTAGCAGTTGCAATTATTGTATCTGCTGCTTTGGATATCCTAATTAAAAAATTAATTCTAAAAAAAAGATTTAAATTTCCATATTCTGCCATCATCACAGGGATTATTGTAGGCTCAATAGTGCAATTCAGCTCTTCATTGTGGATTGTTGTAACGGCATCAATTATTGCCATCTGCTCTAAATTTGCAATAAGATTGAAGGGCTCCCACATATTTAATCCCGCTGCGCTGGGACTGTTGGTTTCCCTCTTTATTTTTTCTTCAGGTGATGAATGGTGGGCGGCAGTTAATCATAATTTTTACGGTGTTGTGATACCTTTGTCTGCAATATTAATCTTAGCAAATTACAAGGCAGGAAAGCTCGGAGTGTCTCTATCATTTCTTCTGGTGATGGCGATTCTTTCTTATTCAACTGAGTTTATTCCGATGAATTCATTCACGCTTAAAGGCGTTATGAATTTGATTTATAGCATGCAGTTTTATTTTGCATTTGTCATGGTGTCTGAGCCTAAGACATCTCCCTACGGGCTTAAACAACAAATTGCATTTGGAGTCCTTGCGGCAATACTAACCTTTGCATTTAGTTTTTACAATATAAAATTTGCCTTGATTATAGCATTATTGGCAGGAAATCTTGTTTACGCTTTGCACAGAAGCTATTTTGTTAAGCCTGCGGCAGATAAATAAAAAATAGGTATATTAGATTAATGGAAAACCAAAAAAAGGAAGCAAGTTAAGTATATGGCTATTTTTCTTTTGATATTCTTTACTGTAATTGGTGTTCTAGTATTGTTAAATTACCTAAATGTTCCTTATAACAAAACCGCTTCATTCATAATGGTATTATTAACACCAATATTAATTGGTTACTCAATTTATTATTACAGACATGGTAGAGTTGGAACAATTGGCCCACAATATATCCCCATAAAGAGGTATCCGATTATATCTAGACTCTTTTTTGTATTTTGGAATATTTTCTATGTGATTTTATTTGTCTATTCATTGCATTATCTCTTTTCTTAAAGGGCTAAAATTTTATTACAACTAACTAATCAATAATTTAGAATTTTTTCTAGATTGCGTATGATAAGAACACTCCATTAACACCTAAATATCTTATTTTATTCTACAACTATTGTTCCACTTAAACTTGGATTCAAGTGGTCATGATATTTCCAGCTTCCTTTTTGATTGAATTCAAAAGAGAAGCTTTCTCCTTGCTCCAAGCCCTTGCAGGCATCAAATTTACTTCCAAGACATCCACCGCTTTCCGGGTAAACTGTGTGAGTCGGATGAAAAGCTGACGCAGGCCAATGGACATTTGCATCTTTATTCGCAAATACAACAGTATCACCTGCATTGATTGTTAATATTTTTGGGCTAAATCCTGAAGAAGTAATCTCTACAGTATTTTCAGAAGTTGCTGTTGGCTGAGTGATTGTCAATGTTGTGGTAGGCGTGGGGGGGGTTTGCTGCCCTCCAGACTGTGCACAACCGCTTACAATAACAATGGCAACTAATCCAACTGCAAATAATAGGATGTGATTGAGTTTCATGTTAAATATCTGCATTTAACTTATTTATAAGCTTTTCTTTTTGTTGGTTGGTTGAGTATGTATCTTCTGTTCATTGGATCTGTCTCTAGGTTTATTTTAAAACCAATCAACAAAGCATAATCACTTCACTTAATCTTCACAAGAAAAACCCCAAAACTAAACTAATACCTATACCTTCTCATGCTCCTTATCCTTCTCTTTCTTTTTCCATTAATGATTATTGCAGAGAGTATTGCTACAATGAGCAGGAACATTATTGATATGCTTGCCAGCAGGAATATTATGTACGGCTCCCTGTTGTCTTTTGAAGGGGTTTTTATAGTTGCAGGGGCAAGAGTAGTTGTTGTTATTGTCGGAGGGACTATCATTTCCACTACGTGCTTTACAGGAGGCTCTTCATCCTTTTTCTGCTGTCCTGAAAGCACACTGGTTTCCTCTGTTGTTTTCTTTTCCACTATGCACTCTTCCACTTTAAGCTCCGCTGTCTTTGAATCTGTTTCGCCTGAATCCGCTTCTCTGTAAGTTGTTACGGTTATAGGATATATTCCCGGCTCAATGTCTGAAGGAACATTAATTGAGACTGTCTTTGAATATGAGTTGGATGAAGTTCCTGAATCCATGCTTATTCCTTCTGTAATTGAATTTATTCCAATAAGATTGTTGGATACTTTAAGGATAACATCATCCTCATCTTCCTCTCCAAGATTTAGAAGCTCAACATTAATCTGCGAACCGCTTCTGCACTTTAGAGTGGCTGTGCTTAATTCTGCCTTGTTAACTATAATCTTGTGTTTATTTTTGTTTACATCAAGCTGAATCTTCCACTTCACATCATGCTTTGTGCTGTTGCTGTCCTTCCCGTCAACATCTATGACAACATCGTAGATGTCCTCATCAACATTTATTGGAACATTGAAGCTTAAAGTTACTGTCTTATCATCTTGAGCTCTTAAGTCAAACATGTTTGATGTTTTCTCTGAATCGTCTCCATCCTCTTCAATTCCCTCAATTGTTGCTGTAACTTCAATATCATTAATTTTCAAGCCGTCTTTTAGAAAGCCATTTGCCACATTTATCTTAAAATCCACTGTTGAACCGGGGGCAGCCTCCCTTGCTATTATTGTGTTGTTGAAAATATTTTTTGATGTTTTTCCGTCTATCTTGACATCAATGTCCGTGATTGAAAGCTTGTCTGGCTCTAAAGCATTTATGCTGAATGACTGTGTATCAGAAGCCATGCCGTCAGAAACCTGCACAACAACGCTGTAAACTCCAACAGAAGCAGGAGTCCATGTTATCATCCCATTGCTGCTTACTTCCATTCCGTCAGGCTTTGACTGAAGAGTGTATATGAAAGTGCTATTGTCCAAATCCAGTATTGCTAGTTGATAGCTGAGCTTATTGCCAATGAAAATTGATGATGGAGGCTGTGATGTTATCCTTGGAGGGTCATTTGTTGTATTTGCTGCTGTAAAATAAGTTGAAAAATGGCTGACTTTGAATGAAAGCGTGCCTGTTGAACTGTCATAAATAATATCAGAACAAATCTCAGGAGGGCATACAGTATTTCCTGATGCTCCAAATCCGTCATTGAAGTTTATGTACGGGGCTTTTTTAAAATCAAATCCTTTCATTGTAATTAATGCAGGCTTGTTTAATTGCGGATATTTCAAAGTGTCAATTGCTGCAATCCCCTTGCTTATGTTTATTGAGCTGTCAACATCAACAACTCCGCTGAGATTCATAACCTGCTCTCCAAAATCTATCATCCCTAATGAAGGAGCAGATATAGTCACATTTGATACAGATTCAAGCTGGCTCTTGTTCAAGCTGAATATTTTGCTTTGGTACAGAGAAGAAACAGGATTGCCCCTCACCAAGACATTCCATGATTTTCTTGAATCAAGCTTGCCATCATTCACTTCAACGCTTAATTCATAGAATCCTGCTGCAATATCCTTCAGATTAAATGAGCTTCTGCCAGGACTCTGCACAGATTCATTAAGCAGCAAAGTTCCGTTAAGCTTCCAGCTTAGGTTTAGCAAGGAACTATCTATATCCGAAACGCTTATGTTAAATTCCTGCGCTCCCCTGAACTCTTCCATCATAATATCTCCAGGAGGGCTGAAATTTGCGATTATAGGAGCATCATTGACAGGAGAAACATTAATTAATATTATTTTTGTATCGGACTTATTGCTTGTGTCAGTCGCATTTATCTTTACTGAATGCACGCCAACATCAGAATTTTTTGGAATCCAGTTTAAAATAAGATTGTAATCAATCCCTTCCCTGAATTTATAGTATCCTGAACTGAAATCCGCTGAAAAATTTCCCTGAGTCAATAGAAGTTCAGGATGTGAAGCATGATTAGTTGAAGACAGGATATCTATCTTAATATCAGTCCTGTTTATTCCGAACACTAAGCTGTCTTCTCCGTCAAAATCAGAAGCATTGAATTTAAATCCCAATTGCAAATTTTCCGTGGAATTTATCTCAGTTTGTGTAGGATGTATGTTTATAATTGGCTGTTGATTCACATTTCCAACCCTCACAAGCCATACATAATATGCTATTGCCCCGAATTTATCAGCCACTATGACTTTTACTGTGTGGTCTCCATTTGATTCCATGTCAGGAGCATAATCAAAAGTGTCTGTTCCTGTCTGGTTTACTGCTCCATCCAAAAGCCAAGTAACATTCATCTCATTATTTTCAGGGTCGGATTTCGTTATAGAGAAAGTTATTGACGAGCCTTCAGTCACATTCGCATAATTGCTGAAAGGTGAAACTGAATCCAGATGAGGAGGGAGATTTGCAGTAACATTATACTGCCTTGTTTCTGATATGGAACTGTTCAAAAATCCGTCTGATGCAATTACTGCCCAATAATATGTTGCAGGACCAAGCCCTGTTGCTTTAAATGACTGTGAGTCTGCAGTTCCAATCCGCCTTAGCTCATTTCTGCTTGAATTTGACTGGAATATGTAATATGTAATTGACTGGCTGTCAATATCAGAAGAAGAATATGTTAAAGTTACATTCGCAGTTGAAATTCCTGATGAAAACACGGAATTATCTGGAGGTGATTCAAGCACTGGCTCTAATGGGGCATCGTTTATCGGATTTACCGTCACGGAAAGCGCTCCAAATCTTGTGCTGGTCCCGTCATAAGCGCTTAAAGTTACTACAGAACTGCCGCTCCAGTTTGCTGAAGCTGTGAAGTTCACAATCCTTGAAGGAGTTATTTTCAATGTAACATTCGGGCTGGTGGAGGATACAACGCTCCATTTTATCTGCGAGCTTGAGTTGTCTTCATCCAATAGGTATTCATCAAGATGAATGCTGTCATTATATGAGTCTTCATTGAATTTAATATCTGGAAGCTGAATTACAGTCGGAGGCTCATTGCCCCTCTCAATTCTTATTGTTAATTTTTTTGCTATTGAGTTGCCTGCATTGTCCATTGATTCTATCTCAAGTGAGCAGATTCCGTTTTTATTTCCGCACAATCTTGACATATTGGAACTTAGCTGCCATGCATCCTGCCCATCTGAAGATTTCAAAAGCTGTGTTTGGTTGATGCTCACAGAAGATACATTATAATAATCAGAGGATGCCAAAGTTAAGTTAACAATGTCTTTTGGCTTAAATGAAACAGATTCAAATAAAGACTGAGAGGTTCCGTTTATCAAAATGCTTTCAAGGGACGGAGCAGTGTTATCAACAATAAGCGAGAATGACTGCGTTGAATTTGAATTGCTCAGGTTGTCTGAAACTGTAAGATAAACAAAGCATTCTCCATCCGAGATTCCATCTGAATTGCAGTGAAATCCTGCGCTTGTAAAAGCAGACCAATTTTGCTGGGAAATTTCTGAAAACTGTGTTGTATTAGAATAAACAGAAGTTATTCTGTTTTCATCTGAAATCTGAAGGATTATATTAAGTGTTGAATTTGAGTTCACTATCCTGTTGCTGTCATTGATTGATATTTCTGTTATTGAAGGGGGACTGCTGTCAACACTTACCAATATCCTCTCTGTGCTGTTTATGTTTCCAGCGCTGTCTTCAGCTATTATGCTTATGCTGCAATTTCCATTTTTTTGGCATCCGAGAGAGCCTGCTGTTGTTTCCGCAGCCCATGATGAGCCTGAGAGGGACATCGGGATATCTGAAACAGAGGAAACTGATTTTAAGGTTAATTTACCTGCTCCAAAATTCGCATCATTTACTGACACCTCTATTTTCATCGGAGTTGAGTTTGATATGATTGTATTGTTTATAACGGCATTTTCTATTCTTGGATTTGTGTCATCAACAATTATGGATATGCTTTTGCTGCCATTCACATAACCAATGTTGTCGTAAGCTGTAATCTGAATCGTGCATGCTCCTTCTGAAACGCATCCAAGCGAAGGCGCATTTGCATTTATGCTCCATGCATTATTCCCAATATTTTCCATATTTAAGGAAGCTGCTGTGACATGACTTACTCCTGATGCCTCATCGCTTATTTCAGCGCTTAGGTTTATTGTGTCAGAGGATTTGAAAACAGCAGAAGTCTTGTTGACTGATATGCT
>Ga0209541_10014662_pt1 | contig 11788 bp, 10 predicted proteins | sample RifCSPlowO2_01_FD_184027 | JGI IMG/M metagenome (GOLD analysis project Ga0209541, IMG submission 184027) | Groundwater microbial communities from Rifle, Colorado - Rifle CSP2_plank lowO2_0.1 (SPAdes) (version 2) | ecosystem: Environmental > Aquatic > Deep subsurface > Groundwater | place...
ACAGGAGCAGACGGCGCGGGCGGACTATAAGAAGGCGGGGGTGTATACCACCCAGAGCCGCCACCACCTCCGCCGCCTGACGCGGGAGCGTCTGCCGCAAACGACACCGCGATGGTGTGGTCTGCTACGACAGCAGTAAAGGCGTGCGAAGCGACTGCGCCGACGGAGATACCGTCAACGAGCACCTCCGCGACATGGTAGCCGCCTGACGCGGTAATCGTGAATGCCGCATCCGCGCCGTCGTCCACGCTGACTGCGCCGGACGGAGCGATAGAGCCATTCGCACCTGCCGAGGCGGTAATCGTCCATGTCACGACCGGAACGGGAATCGCCGCGAACGAAACCGCAATGGTATGGTTCGCAAAAACATTTATAAAATTGTAAGACGCGACTGCGCCGACGGAGATACCGTCAACGAGCACATCCGCGACTTCATAGCCGGAAGCAGGCGTGAAAACAAACGCCTTGTTTTCCGAACCGCCGACAGAAATGTCGCCCGAAGGAGAGACCGCGCCGTTCTCGCCCGCGTTCGCCGTGATGGTGTAGGCATTCTGCGCGAACGAAGCAGAGATAGTGTGGTCGGTCGTGCCGGACGGAAACGCCGGAAAAATGTAGGAGGTCACCGCGCCCTGCGAGATACCGTCAACGAGCACCTCCTCTATGCGGTAGCCGAGAGACGGCGTAATCGCGAACATCTTGCTGTCGGTTACTTCAACGGAAATTGCGCCGGAAGGATTCACCGAACCATTCGCGCCCGCTGTCGCCGTAACGGTGTACGGAGCGAGTGTCGCAAAACTTACGGAAAGCGTGTGGTCGCCCGCGGTAGCGGAGCCAAAAAGATAGTTCGGAACCGCGCCGACAGAGACCGCGTCAACGAGCGCGTCGGATACTTCGTAGCCGCTTGCGGCATTAAAGATGAAGCTTGCGCTTTTGCCGTCAGGCACCGTGATGACTGCGCCCGTTGTCGCGGGAACAATCGTGGGCGGAATGCCTGAAACGATGCCGCTTATCGTACCGTTGCTGTCGGTAGAAAGAGTAACGGTATAGGCGAACGCCGCGTTAGCGCCAAAAGAAAAGCCCGCTACTGCGATGAGAGCGGCGATAAAGATGGCGATGTAATTTCCCGTAAGTTTTTTCATAAGTAATGGTATTTGTATGCGTAGGGAGGCCTGTTTTCCGGCAAAAATGACGGTAATGCGCCGGAAACCTTTCTTCTATGCTTAGGTCTACATAATACACCAAATACGCTTTTTTGTCAATAGCATGGCCTTTTTGGGCTTAAGAGACAAAGTAAAGGCCCTTTTCCTTGTGAGGAAAAGGGCCTGTTTCTCTGGGCTTTTTGAGCCCGAAGGAGCGTGGGTGGGGGTTACCCGAAGTTTTCATAGCCCCCCGAGCGTGTCGGAAAGAACCATGATGTCGGGGATGCCCGCGCCGCTACTCATCGGGAAGAGGGTTTCCCCGTTGCCGTCCCCGAAATCTCTCGTCCACGACACGCTGTCAATGATGACGACGAGCCGTGCCGTGATTGGGAACGGAGCGGTGGTCGCAGGAATCGTCCCCGAGCATTCGCGGACCGTTTCGTCCGTGAGGATTTGGTCCATTTCACAAACGGCTTCAAAGACCGTAATGGTCCCCGGGAAATCGCCGTCGGTCAAGTAAACCGCCATTGTCGCCTGCTGGAGCGAAAGCGGCCAGTTCATGAGCGATATCTTCACCGCGACATCCTGCGGGTCGGGAGAGTCGTAGATGATTCCCCCGGGCGCCGTGAAGACGAGCTCCGTCGGCGCGAGGGTGATAGAAACCTCGGTCGGCGTCTCGCATGGGCTGGAGCAGGGCGACACGGTCGCCGTCGCTTCACCATACGAGAGGAAGTTCGGGTAGAGAAACAAGCCCGTCCCGAATGTTCCGTCCTCGTCCCATGCGGTGACGCCAATCGTGTAGTCGCCGACCGGCACGCCCGAAAAGGTCGCCTCGTTTTCCGCGGGCGTCAGGTCCGCAAAAAGCGTGAGGTCGGGACCGGAAGCCGCCTTGACCCGGAACCATTCGGTCGCGGGGTCTATGAGGCGATATGACTCGCCGTCGGGAGACGAGAGTTCGTCCTCCTGCGACAGGGTGGCGGACCAGTCCGCCGTGAGCGAGAACGAGCCCGTTGCCGGTTCCGGCAGGGGGCTGTCGTCCTGATTTTCCGTCAGAAGGACGACGGGGCTATCCGTCCCCTCCTCCGCGGCACAGCCGAGAAGCGCGAGCGCGAGAAGCGTCGCGACGAGAGAAAGCAATCTTTTCATGGCGTTTCCTTTCGGGAAATGTGATTGCCTCTGTTGTGTTATCAAAAAAGACCTCTTGTAAGCCGTTGTAATTATAGCAAAAATATACTCGTCTGTCAAGTGCCGCGGGGAGCCCGTTTTTCCCTTATGGCGTATACAAAAAATGAACCCCCCATGCGCGAGCGCATGGGGGGCGGGGGTGGTTGGGGGAGCCGCGGACGGCTATTGGAAGGTGACTTCCACTTCGCCCGTCGACGGCTCCACCACATCGAAGTCCGAGGAGAGCACCTCCGCGGCTGTGGTCGGGTCGTCGGTTTCCTCGGCCGAACCCGCGGGCCACAGCGTCGGGAAGTTCCCGTTGGTGTAGTCGGAGAGGTCCACCGCGGCGTACAGGCGGAAATTCTTCAGGGCAGAGAATGCGCCGAAGTACGACCCCAGAGCGCTCACCACGGTGCACTCATCGCCCGACATTGTGCACAGCTCGGTGCCGGAAAAGGCATTGCCCGTCGTGGCGTAATCGTCTTCCACGGCGTAAATGGCCGCTCCGTCCGACACGAAGTCCGGCGGGTTGCTCAACGGGACGAAGTTGAGCGTCGGCGTATCGTCATAGGCGTACTGGGGTCCCGCCGCAGCCGTGATGTCCAGCACGAAATCGGAGAGCGGGATTTCGACACCCGTCGTCGCTCCTCCCGAGACCGAAAAGGTGTCGGAACATCCACGGGCCATGCTGACCGGCCGGACATACGCGGCACTGACCAGCGCGCTCTCGAGAGCGTAGGCGCAGGCGATGTAGCCCGTCCCCACATCCACCGTGATGGTGGAGGGGCCGCTCGTCGCGGTCACCTCGCCGACCCCGATAGGGTCGCCGGTGCTGTCGCGTACGACGACGCGGAGAAGGCCGATGTTCTCGGGGTTGGTCACATTGGGTAGATCGGTCGTACTCGGCACGCCGTCGTCGTCGGCGTCCGGAAACACGAGCGCAACGCCGCCCGTGCCAGGCGGGAAGTCGGTGCCGTCGCTCACGCCATCACTGCCACCGCTTCCGCCATCGTCCCCGTCGCCGCCGTTGTCGCCGGAGGAACCGGCGCAGCCGATGAACGCGAAGGCGAGGAGCGCGATCAGGACGAGGCTGGAACTTCCAATGAGTTTCCTCATGGTGTAATCCTTCCTTTTCTTGGGTTTACGACACAATCGTCAAGGTACTGTCACTACGACCCCATGATACACGAAACTTGACTCTTTGTCAAGTACCGTGCCTTGCCCCCTAAAAAATGCCCCCGTCCCGCGGTAAGCAGGGCGGGGGCGGGGGTTACTCAATCATTGGCTTTGTTTTCCCTACGCGGGCAAGAAGCTCTTCGTTCGTGAAGGTTTGCCGGACAATCGGGCGCCACTCGTTTGAGGAGAGCGCCGTGTTGAGCGGATAGACCGAGCGCACCCAGTTCGCATACGGATAGGTGAGCCTTGTCGCGGGGTCGCGCCGCGAGTAGTGGAGTATCTGGCAGTTATGAATGCGGTCATGCGGGTCCTTTGAAAGGTCCAGCCGCTTGTACTCCCGCTCGGAGAGTCGTTCAAGCCGCACGCGGAACGCCCACATGACTTCGCCGTGGCAGACGAGGACGGCCCTTTGAAATCCGTGCGCTTCGCGGTGGAGCGTATCAAGCACGCGGTCTACCCTCGCGCACACCTCCGCGATGGATTCTCCGTTGGGGGGTGTCCAGAAAAACGGCGAGCACTTCTTCATCGCCACGCTCGCGCCAAAGCGCGCTTTCCGCTCGCTTTCGGGAAGCACTTCCATGTCTCCCCAATTTCGCTCGCAGAGATAGATGTCTGCATACCAGCGCGCATCGTGAAGACCGAGGAGTGCCGCCGTCTCCAGCGCGCGTGTATATTCGGAGGCGTAGTGGCGGTCAAAAAGCGCGCCATTGCGCTCGGGACGAACTGGGAGAAACTCTTGCCGTAGCCATTCTCCCGCCGCGATGGCTTGTGCGCGTCCCAAGGCGCTCAAGCGGAAACGGGACGAGTGCCGCGCAAGAAACTCCGGCGTGAAGGCGCTGTTGTCACCGTGCCGCGAGCGCTGGGTCGCCACATTGCCCTCCGACTCGCCATGGCGCACAAGGACGAGGTCAATAGGAAGCATCACATTTCTCCTGTTGTCGGGTGTTTAAAAATCTCCCCCCATGTAAACACACGGAGCGCCAACGCGCAATCGGCGCGGGGAGGAAAGGAGCGCCTTATCGTTTTGGTGATTTTTGTTTGCTCCGTCCACTTTGCCCCAGTATTAAAAGGCTCGTTTCGCGAAATGAGCCTTTTAATTTGAAGCCCTAGCGGATGGGCAGTAAAACGCCGCCGCCCTATGAGGCGGTGGGTTCTTTTTTTGGATTACCTTTCTTGTCCCGTGCGCTATTTGAGTATCGCTTTCGCGAAGGGAACCGAAAACGCGCGGCACCATATCCAAACCTCGTCGTATTCCTCGGGATTGATATCTGCGGGGACTTCGTAGTTCTGCCCGCCGACATTCCCCTTGAGCGCGGCGAGACGCGCCTCCTTTGCATACGCACCATCCTTACCGAAGTGGACGAAAAGGTCGGGGCCGTTCGTGACGGAAAAAGTGTCGCCGAAACGGACAAAATATTTTCCCCCCACCTTGAGAAGCACCGCGTCCCCTTCCGCGCTGTGCCCGAGAAGCCCATGAAAAGCGCCCGTGCCGAGTGTGTCGGCGGTCATCGGTTCGTTCGGTGCGGCCCCTGCGGCGTCTCCCGCATCAAACGCGGTTACAACCTCCATTTCTTTCTGCATCTCTACAAAAATATCTTGGAAGGTCTCGTGCACCTTCTCCGTCCGCCATAAAGGTGAGGCAAGCCAGTAGGCAATCGGGAATGCGATGATGATGAAAAGAATGATGAGGATTTTTTTCATACAAAAAATCGTAGGGTGTGTTTAAGAATTATTACAACGAGAGAGGGGTAAAATGACCATGCCGCGGCCGGGTCATTTTCTCCGACCGCGTGCCGCTAAAGCTTCAGCGGTGGCGCAACGAGGAAGTAACAAGGTTTCCTTATTTTTTCTTCCGTTTAAGAGCCGCCTTCAAAAACGCGGTAAAAAGCGGGTGCGGGCGCAGGGGGCGCGCCTGAAACTCGGGGTGGAATTGCGTGCCGAGGAAAAATGGATGCACCGCCTCGGGAAGTTCCGCAATTTCCATAAGTTTGCCGTCGGGCGACGCGCCGGAGAAAAGGAGGTCTTTGCCGGCAAGTTCTTTTACAAAATCGGGATTCACTTCGTAGCGGTGGCGGTGGCGCTCCTCTATGAGCTCCTTGCCGTACGCTTTCCGCGCGATGGAGCCCTTTTTCAAAATGGCTAGGTAGGAGCCGAGCCGCATCGTGCCGCCGTAATCGCCGCGAAGAAGATTTTTCTTCTGTTCGGGCAGGATGTCTATCACAGGGTGCGTGGTGTCTTGTTTTATTTCCGTCGTGTGCGCATCCTCCATTCCCAAGACATGCCGCGCGTATTCCACGACCGCGAGCTGCATGCCGTAGCACAAGCCGAAGTAGGGAATCTTTTTTTCGCGCGCGAAGCGGATGGCGAGGATTTTGCCTTCTACGCCCCGTTCGCCGAAACCGCCGGGAATGAGAACGCCGTCAAACCGAAAAAGTTCGGAGACCGCCCGCGGGTTTTTCTCGTAATCCAGTGCGGAGAGCCAGCGAATGTCCGGCTTCCTTCCGAGGTGGTAGGCGGAGAACTTGAGCGCCTCAATGACCGAAATATACGCGTCCGACAACATGAAATCCCCCGTATCAAAATATTTGCCGATAACGGCGATGCGGAGGGGCGCTCCGGCATTTTTCGTTTTCGTGACAAACCGTTTCCAGGCGCTTAAATCAGCAGTAGAGGGGCGCGTCGACAGTTTTAATTCCTGAAGGAGGATTTCCCCGATATTATCTTTTTCAAAATTAATCGGCACATCATAGATGCTCTCCACATCCGGCGCAGAAATGACTTTCTCCACGCGCACATTGCACGAAACGGCGATTTTCTCTTTCCGTTTTTTGTCCACCGGCGCGGACGAACGCGCGATGATAATGTCCGGCTGGACGCCGTAGGAGTTCAGCTGGCGGATGGCGTTTTGCGTCGGCTTCGTCTTCATCTCGCCGAGTTTTGACGGCACGGGAAGATAGGTCACCATCACAAAAAACACATCATCGGGGTGTTCAAGCTTCAGGACCCGCGCCGCGTCTATGAACATGATGTTCTGGTAATCCCCTACGGTCCCGCCGATTTCAATAACCGATACTTCCGCTCCGTTCGCGTCGGCGGATTTTTTTATACGGCGGGCTATCTCGTCGCGAATATGCGGGACCGCTTCCACGCATTTTCCCCGATAGCCCAGGTTCCGCTCGCGGTCTATGACGGCCTTGTAGACCATGCCGCTCGTCATGTATGAATCCTCGGCGATGTCTTTTCCGAGAAACCGCTCGTAGTTGCCCATGTCCTGGTCGCACTCAAGGCCGGATTTCAACACAAAAACTTCCCCGTGTTCGGTGGGGTTCATGGTGCCAGCGTCAACATTCAGGTACGGGTCCGCCTTCAGGGCGTTTACCGCAAACCCGCGCGCCTGAAGAATCTTTGCGATGGAGGAGGTCGCGATGCCTTTCCCGACTCCCGACATGACGCCGCCGACGACAAAGATATATTTATGACTTGTCTTCGGTCGCGCGGGCGCGGCCTTTTTTTGCGGTTTCATTGACTTTTAAGTTTTAAAAAAAAATGTCGTTCTTCATAATTTTTCTACATTTCCGCCTCCGGCGGACTACTTTCTACACTCTACAGTCTACATTCTACACTCTACTTTCTACATTCTACTTTCTACTTTCTAAACCGTGATATATTTCTTCGCAAGATACCGGCGGACGGCAAAGAAGCTTGAGCCGACGCCCAAAAATACACCCGTGCCCACAAGAATGCCCGAAATCTGGAAAAAATTGGTCAGGTAATATGAATACAGGTTGATGCCGCCGAAAAATTGCGCCGCCTTTTCCCCAAGCCAATAGGTGAGCGGGAAAAATACCACAATGGCGAGAAGCGCGGAAATAATCCCATAGAGAAGCCCTTCAATAACGAACGGCCCCTGAATGTAGCGCTTGCCCGCGCCGACGAGCCGCATGACGGCGATTTCTTCGCGGGCGGTGTAGATTGCAAGCCGTATCGTGTTGAAAGTGATGACGACCGAGATGGCGGCGAGCGCAAGAATAGCCGCAAAGCCGATGTTTTCCGCGCCGGTGATGATGTTTGAAAGTTTGTCTATCGCGCCTTTGTTTTGGTAGTAGTTGATGGAATCAACGAACTCGCCCGCCTGAGCGACGGATGCCGTCTGGTTTTCAAGAAATCGCGCGATGGATTCATACTGCGATGTTTCCTTCGCGAGAATATTCAAGCTCGCGCCGAGCGGATTTTCCCCAAGCTCCTCAAGCGCCTGAAGCGTTAAGAAGTCGCTCTCGTGGCGCGCCGTAAACTGCTCAAGCGCCGACTCTTTCGTCACATAGGCGACGGAGGCAACCTCGGGAAGCTCCTCCAAGACCCCTTTGAGCGCGAGGATATCGTCCTCCGCCGCGTCGGTCGCAAAATACACATCTACATCCACCTTTGACTCAACCGCCGCAAGCGCCGTCTGGAGCGCCGCGCTCACGAAGATGAGCGAGCCAACCACAAACAAAGTGACGGAGATGACGAGAATCGCCGCGAGCGAAACAAACCTGTTCCGCCAGAAGGAAAGGAAGCCGGAACGCGCTATTCTTTTGAAGTCGGTGAGCATAAGAAAAGCGTAAAACTAAAAACGCAAAGCGCAAAACAACAATTCAAAATTAAAAACTTTAAATTTTACGCTGTTATTTTGCGTTTTTCGCTTTGCGTTTTGCATTATAGCGTGTATTTCCCCGTCTTGTCGTCACGGATTATTTTACCACTTTCCATGGTGATAACCCTCTTGCCGAGCGAGTCAATCACCCCTTTATTGTGGGTCGTGAGTATGACCGTCGTTTTGAGGTCGTTAATCCGCTTCAATATCTCTATGATGTCCTGCGTGTTCCGCGGGTCAAGGTTTCCCGTTGGCTCGTCCGCAATCAAAACATCCGGCTCGTTCACAATGGCGCGCGCGATGGCGACGCGCTGGCGCTCCCCGCCGGAAAGCTCGCGTGGGAAGTTCCACATTTTCTTTCCCAAATCAACAAGCTGGAGCACCTGCGGAACATTGGTCTCTATGTCCTCGTCGGCTCTTCCCGCGACCTCCATCGCAAACGCCACATTTTCATACGCGGTCTTGTGCGGCAGAAGGCGGAAGTCCTGAAAGACGATGCCGATGCGGCGGCGATAGGCGGGTATGTCGCGCGCGGGAAGCGCGTGGATGTCTTCTTTCTCAAAAAAAACTCTTCCTTCAGTCGGCCACTCTTCTATGAGAAGCATTTTCAAAAGGGTTGATTTGCCCGCGCCGGAATGACCGACGATGGAGACAAACTCTCCGGGCTTTATCTCAAACGAAACATCGTTGAGCGCCACGACATCGCCCGGATATATTTTTGAGACCTTTTTGAAACTAATCATGCCGAAATAGCTTTTAGCTTATAGCTGTTAGCTTTTAGAAAAATTCTTACAGGTCCAGTTCTTCTTCCACGATAGGCCACTTCTCAAACTTCCCGTCATGACCGCCGAGCACAAACCCCTCTCGGTCTATAATCACCTCACCCTCTGCCGGCCCCGAAGGGGCATCGTATAGTGCGGTGCCGTCTCCATTGTCATAGTGCAGAACAAATGCCTTCCCGCGCCACTTGAGCGTCTGCGGCCAGGCCTTACCTTCGCGCTGCGCGTGCGGATTAAAACGAAATTCTCTATCAACCCGACCAACGCGCTTCTTCTCGTTTTCTTCCGATGACGGCGGTCTTTCTCCGGTATGCATACGCCCCAAAATTACAAATTTTGTTCCGCTTCTATAAACTCATCCAATTCCCCCCGCAGAAGCACCGCGTCCGTGTCATGCGTTTCCACTTCCGTCCGGTGGTCTTTGACCATCTTGTACGGATGGAGCACATACGAGCGGATCTGGCTTCCCCATTCGGCTTCGGTCGTTTTTGAGACCTTCAGTCCCGTCTCCTCCGCTTCGCGCCGCGCCTCCTCGTGAAGATACAGTTTGCCTTTGAGGATTTCCACCGCGCGCGCCCTGTTCTGCGCTTGGTTGCGCTCCGTGTCCACATGCACCGTGATGCCCGTCGGGATGTGTACCACGCGCACCGCCATTTCGCGCTTGTTCACATTCTGCCCGCCGGGACCGCCTGATTTTGAAAACTCAACCTTCAAGTCCGCTTCGGGAATATCAATCCCGCGCTCGCCTTTTTCTATCTGCGGAATCACTTCAACCATCACAAACGAAGTATGTCGGAGCTTTTTTGCCGAAAAGGGTGATTGCCGCACAAGGCGATGCACGCCGGACTCGTTTTTGAGCGTGCCGTATGCTTTTTTCCCCTTCACTTCAAAGGTCAAGCTCCGGTATCCACCGTGGTCATTTTCGTTCCGGTGTAAAACATTCAAAACCCACCCGTGCTTCTCCGTATATTTACTATACATCTTAAAAAGCATCGCTGCAAAATCCTCGGCGTCGTCTCCGCCCGCCCCGCCGAAGATGGTGATGACCGCATCGCCGGTGTCGTACTTGCCCCCGCCCTCGCCCACGGTTTTGAGCTCATTGTATTCCTTTATCACCTGCTGGGCGAGCTCCTTGTTCGCCCAAAAGTCAGGCGCGGCCATTCGGTGCTCAATGTCCGCGATGCGTTTTTGTTTTTCTTCTTTTTTCATTTTGAAATTTGAATTTTGCTCCGACTTTGTCGAGAGTCCGCGATGGCTTCACCATCGGGACAATCTGAAATTAAATGAGCCACCTCGGAGATTCGAACTCCGGACCTACCCCTTACGAAGGGGTCGCTCTACCAGCTGAGCTAAGGTGGCACCGTGAGCCCGAGGCCGGGATCGAACCGGCGACCTCGTTCTTACCAAGAACGTGCTCTACCAACTGAGCTACCCGGGCTTTCAAAAAAATATTCCCCGTTACTCTTTGCAGAAAGGGGGAAAGACGGGAGCGACGGGGCTCGAACCCGCGACCTCTGCCGTGACAGGGCAGCGCTCTAACCAGCTGAGCTACGCCCCCTTTGCGCGGTATTATCATACCGTATTTTCGCGTGTTTATCAATGTCGGCGGGAGGAATCGGACCTCCGACCTAGGGCTTATGAGTCCCTCGCTCTACCACTGAGCTACGCCGACGACAACGCAATTGTACCAATTCCGCTTTCGTTTGACAAACAAAAGAAGCGGTGACACCATGAGGGCTTGAACTGCCGTTCTTTTCACCTCGTCGACAAGGAGATTTCGTGTCTCAAAGAAAAAGTGCGAGGAAGGTTTTGTCTTTCGCCGCGCTCCTCGCGTGCGTGTTCTTTCTCGGTTCGTGTGTGGCGTTGCTTGTACTGAACTTCCGTTCGCGGCATGTCGGTAGCGCTGTGGTGTTCCATGTGAACAACCACGCCGTCCACATCGGCGATGCGGCACCCCCTTCGGTCACGGATGAAGCGACGGCGTGGCGCTACTACGAGACCCTTCTCCTCCGCCCCGAAACGATTCCCGCAGGAAAGGCGTACATTGTTATCTTCGTCACCCTGCGCGGCGAAGAGTCCCGCATCGCGACGAGTATGTTTGCTTTCAAAAAAGACGAGTACCGTGGGAAAATCGGGCTTGCCGGATGGAACATCCTCTCCGGAAGAGACGCGCCAAAGGAGAAAACGCCGGAGTTCGTGAGTTTGCTGAACGGAAGGCGGTTTGCTTTCAAGGGCGACGATTTTGTCCACCAAAGTGTCTTCCTCGCCGAGATAAGCCCACGCGCGACAGAGCCGTCCCTATCGGCAGAGGAACTGGATGCGCTCATCGCGCCGTATCTTGATTATCTCACGCTCTCGCTTCTTACAAAAAAATAGCCGCCGCCCCGTAATTTCGGCGCGGCGGTTTTTTGTTGAAAAGATTCTGTGTGTGTGGTAAGATAAAAGGGTACCGCGGGGTGGACCTGCCCGCATTGCTACCCGCCCGCATCGCATACGCGAAGCGTTTCGGGCGCGGCGCAAAGCGTTGCAGGCGGGGAAGTAGTATCTTATGTTTTTCTACACCTATGTCTTACAGAGCAAGAAAGACGGGTTGCTCTATGTCGGGTGGACAGTTGATTTAAGAAAACGGGTGGAAGAACATACAAAAGGTGAGGTTGCGGCGACGAAAAATCGTAGGCCTCTAAAATTGGTTTATTATGAGGCGAGCATGCAGAGGGTTAGCTCCATAAAACGAGAGAAAGAGTTGAAAACAGGCTTCGGGCGCGCCTACTTAAAAAGGCGGCTGGCATAGATACATCGCGGGGTGGAGAAGTAGTATCTCGGGAGGCTCATAACCTCCAGGCCTGGGTGCAATTCCCAGCCCCGCAACAAGAAAAAAGAACCCCGCCACGGCGGGG
>Ga0209541_10014663_pt1 | contig 11788 bp, 12 predicted proteins | sample RifCSPlowO2_01_FD_184027 | JGI IMG/M metagenome (GOLD analysis project Ga0209541, IMG submission 184027) | Groundwater microbial communities from Rifle, Colorado - Rifle CSP2_plank lowO2_0.1 (SPAdes) (version 2) | ecosystem: Environmental > Aquatic > Deep subsurface > Groundwater | place...
GGATATCACATCAGGGGTATCACTATTACCCCTTTTGAGGTGCAAGCGACGCGAAGCCTCATTCAGAAACAAAACATGGAGCACTCAATGTCCGTTCAACTCATGGATTATCATCATCTGAAGCTTCCAGCTAAAACGTTTGATGGGGTGTTCACAATGGAGAGCTTAGTGCACAGTTATGATCCATCTTTAGCCTTGCATGAATTCCATCGCGTTTTGAAAAAGAATGGGAAGATCGCGCTTTTCGAGTACAGTTTAGCATTGGATCGGGAGTTGAGCGAACGTGAGCGGGCAATGGTTGATCTCGCGGCCAGGAGGGCGGCGATGCCGTCCCTTAAGGTATTTCGGCATGGGCATCTCGTACGCTTGGTGCGGTCTGCTGGATTTAAGCGCGTGCGCAGTGGAGATATCACGGCGCACATGATCCCGTCTGTACGGCATTATAAACGGATTGGGATGCTCGTATATCCACTTGTGCGTGTCCTAGGTCTGCGGAGAGCATTTCCTAACCTTACAGCCATAATGGAATTCTTTCCCTTACTGCAACGAGGCGCAATTCGCTATACCATTATTACTGCAAGGAAATAATCTAAAAAGGAACTTTTTTAAACTGATTCCCTTTTACGGTGTTCATGGCAGAAAATAAAACAAGCAAGGACGAGCAAATCGGTTTTCATAAGGGAGCACTGACGACGCTTGCGAAGGAACGCGAGGAGATGAGCAGAGTCCTCTCGATTGTTGAGCAGCTCATGCAAATGCATGTCAAGGCGCTCAAGGACTTGGGTGTTGATCTCGCGAAGATGGCAAAACAAGCCAAGACAAAGAAGCCCATTGAAGACATTATTAAGTAGCGGTCATGATTGCATTCAGATTTTCAGGGCATAAGAACATACAGGCGCTCCACCCGACAACACTTGAGTTCACGAAAGAGCATTACCTCTCAGAGCGCGGAGATTGCATTCTCGGTGTTGACGCTGATTATGATCCTGAGCAGTTGAAGCGGTTTGCGCGCGATTATGCCGGGCAGCAGGCGACGCTGACCATTTCTGCTTCCGGAGTTCAAGATACCGTGCAGTTTATTGTCAATGGGGGATTTGATCACCCCGAGGAATTTGTCATACGCATGGGCATGTATGATGATCGCAGAACGCTTGGGATTAGGGCTAATAAAGCGGCGAAACATATTGCGCGTACACTCATCACAGCACTTACCCAGCCTTCCGCGCACGGGCACGCAACACTTTCTGTTGTTACTATTAAGTGATATGGAAGCGGAATATTTTTATAGAAGCATCTCCTGCCCGACATTATGGCAAAGCGCACAGCACTCCAACATATGACTCCCGGCATTGACCACTTAGCGCTGGATGTTGAGAAAAGCCAATTCTATGAGTGGATGTGCTGCTCCCCTGAAAATTTACCCAAGGATCAGTTAACCATTGCTGAGCTCCTCTTATACGTTGCAAATCCGTTGAATCTTCATGAGGATCTTCGTGAGGATGAATACCGCGATTTTGCCGTAGAATTGGACGCGAAAATATTACAGGGGCTTCGTGCGTTAGAGCGCGTCCGCGATATCCTTAGACCTCTCACGCCCCACGCCCCCGTTTTGACAGGCGTGTCAGACCCGGCCTATCGAAGACGCATGTTTCGCTTTGGCGCAAACGGTGACCCTTCGCTAGATGCAATCGTAAAGATGGACGTCCCATATGATCTCCTTGATCATCTTATGCGCCAAGTTATCTCAACAGGAACGTTTAAGAAAGATATTGTGGAATATTTCAGGCGTGATAAACGAGGCGAGCGACCGAGCAATGAAACCGAAGAGATGGCCATGAAAGTAGCCGTGCGCCTTATGGACTGGAGAACATATGGCGGAAAGCGCTCGAGGGATGCTCGAAAATATTATTCACCCCTCACACTCTCCCAGTTGAGTGATTTGGAAGTGTACACTTTCCAAGGGAAGCACGGCACTGTGGGATTCGAGACGACGCGCGTCAAGCGCATGCATCGTGTCTTCGCAAAACTCGCGGCACGGGCAGCATCCGCACTTACCACGTATCGTCAAAAACCTCTTTACATACTGCATGATGACTGTCGGGCTCATATCTTGCCTGATGACTTTTTTGGGCTGCGATTCATCGCAGACAGCGGAGGCCTAGGCAATCGTCCCCATGAAAAAGTTGCGAACCAAGTATATGGGCTTCTCAAGAGAATCATCACCTCGCGAGCTCCCGACGGCTTTCGCGAATCTCACTTTATTGTTCCCGAGGGCATCCATCACACCAAATTTGACACGGAAGTTGCCGATAACGAAGGACGAATCACCCCTGTGGAAGTGCAGGTCTACGCTCACATCGCTGATTATTTCTACGATGATTTTTTTGGGGCACACTCAAGAGCGCATTATGATCTTATCACAGAGATAGACAAGATTTATAGGAAAAGACACTTAGCCGCTATCAAACCTCCCACGCGCAAGGCACTTGACAGAATAACGCAGTCAGAAGCGCATACCATTATGCATTACCGCTTAAACCGGTTCCTCGAGATGTGAACGTATCCTTCGCGTCTTTGGCACATAATTCAAAATTTTATTCTCTGTGGCTTTACCGCATCCAAGAAAATCGCCCTTGTGCCTGATAAGCGTATACCCTCTCAGGCCAAAGTGATTGGGGATATCCTCTCCTCTGAGCCATTCCTGCATTTCGCGGTCATCGAGCAATGTGATGTTTAGCTGTGCATGAGGCCCAATCATCTGCGATCCCTCAATGCTCAATCGTATTCCATCCTCAAGAATCTCTCCAAAGTACATGCCCACACTATTCATGCGAATGTGATTAATGTCCAGATTTTTGATGTCTTCATTTATGATATATACTTTGTTTTTTTCACTCCTGGCAAACACGTAAGGAAGCTTTTCATGATAACCAAACTGCTGCTCGAGCAGCTGCAGAATCGCTTTAATCTCTTTCTGGGAAAGAAAATGCATGTGCGGCATGAGGTGCCGTAAACGATGGCTCATATAAATGCTTGCCCCTTACCACTCCCTAATGGTTATATAAATATAAATAGCTCAGAGGCTTCTCTTACCTAATTACTGGGGGAGAAATGGCATTAGCAGATCAGTCATCGATAGGTGGGAGAGTATCGCCTAGAGGCCGAGTTGCACCATCTGATCAAAACCCCGAGAGAAGTCCAACAAGGATTCGTTACGTTGGAGGCCGGGTGATTAACGGGAGTCCTCACGACATCTTTGTTGGTGTGCCAAAAGATGTACATGGCATGGATCTTCTGCATCATCTTGTGTCCGATCCAACAAAAAAGGTGTATGTAGCTAATTGGGAGTCGCTCGTGGATATTATTAGGGAGAACCATGATGTCACGTATGGACACGAAAAACAAATAAGGAGGGCTGTGCGGTTTTGCTACAACGCTCATAAGTGGCAGAAGCGCCGTTCAGGAGAATCTTTCTTTTTTCACCCCAAAACAATTGCAACGGAGCTCGCGATACTGGGACAGGCGCCCCCAGAGATCGTTATTGCTGGACTCCTACACGATGTCCTTGACAAGGCAAGTCGTGATGCTACCGTTGACCGTAGAGAACAGCAATTGCGCGAGCAATTTGGTGGATATATTACTAGGATCGTCCGTGGATTGACGGATTACGTTAAGGAAAGCTTTCCGGATGGGTATTACCTTGACCGTAAGCGCATGGCCTCAGAGGCTGTACTCGTCGCCGCTGCCCGCCTTCCCGAGGTTTTACTCGTGCGGCCATATGATGTCCGTCATAACCTACATACTCTGTATGTTCATGAAAATCCACAGAAAGAAGCAGCGATCCTGTGGGTTGCGCACGAAACACTCTTTCCTGTTGTTTCGAGTTACACTCCAGAGATACAGGAACTTCTCGAGCGGCAGTATCGTAATGAGCTCACAAGGCTAGCGGGAAAACCGAATGGTAAAAAGCCAGAATCGCGCCTGGAGCGGATGGCTCTAAGTGTTAATACAGAATCCGATATTGAACCTCTGCAGGGTATCGTGCACACCCACCTCGCCGCACTTGAACAGGCACACGAGCGGGCAGGCCGGCCTGTGCAAACACCGTTTACCACACTGACATTACAGCAACAGAAGCCTTTACGAGCATTATTGGGCCGCTGTGCAGAGTACTGGAAACACAGAGTCCATTACAACCCTTGGGTTTAAATCCCCCATGTGGGATTCTGCTCGCGCTTTTTCTCCGCAACCTCTTTGAGCACTTCAATATCTCCCGAGCTTAATGTCTTTTTATGCTCTTTCAGCGTGCGAAACTCCTGCTCAGAGATTTCTGCATAAAGAATATCCCCTTCATTCACTTGCCTTCCTATGGTTATTCCCTCAAACGCGACCGCAACCTGTTTTCCCTTCTCCGCAACTGAAAGGTTTTCTTTCTCATGCTGAATATTTTTCACGGTTGCAATGGGTTTGATGTCCTTGAATACCTGGGTTCCCGTTGACAGCGAGCCTTCGAGAATGTCAACACCGGCTATTGCAGGATTGCTCTGCCTGAAGACATAGCCCTTCATGATACGCATCTTGCACGGCTTCACGACATTCTCCAGCCGGGCAGCGTTTTGCAGCGCGAGCACTTCCTGCTGCCATGCCGTAAATTTGTCGAGCAGCGCGTAAATTACATTGTCCGTGATTATTTTTGCTTTCGCAGGGCATAGCTTGCTTTCATCCTTAACATTAAATCCCAGGATAATAGCGTGCATCGGGTCGTCATGCGCTTCCGCGTCTGAGACATCCTTTTTTGATATGTCGCCAATAGATGCCCGCTGAATGCTCACATTCTTCTCGCGCAGGATGTTCGCAATGGCCTCGAGCGCACCAAGACTGTCCGCTTTGACAATAATGCCGTTAGCATCCGTCTCGATAAACGCAGACTGCACTTCCTGCTGCACCTCTTCCTTGATTGCATTAACAATATCTTCAGTCGCTCCTCTTATTGGCATTCCCGCGACAGCACCCTCGATATTCGGAGCGGCGATCTTAATCCCTGAAGCCGCAACGACCTCGTTTACAGACGTAAATTTAGTCTTCTTGTCGCGCATCTCGGCTAATGGCGCGGGCTGAAACAGAGCGCGGACTTTCGTAACAATCGGCTCATTTATGCCTCCAATCACGATCATGTCATTCTTTCTCAGCACGCCATCATATATAATGACATCAAGGCTCGTCCCTATACCCTTTTCTTCCTTGACTTCAAGAACGGTGCCTTTTGCGAGCCCAGCAACATCGCAGGACAGACACGACTCAAGATATCGCTGCGCGAGCCCCGCAATCACCATGAGCAGCTCCGGGATGCCCTCTCCGGTCACAGCGCTTACAGGAACGATGGCAATCTGCTTCGTGTAATCCTCAATGCGGTCAAAGCGCTCCGCGCTCATTGCGAATTTCTCATATAAGCTGCCCACAAGCTCATACATCTTCTTGTCAAGATGCTCAATGACACTCGGAGCCTGGTCGGAAATATTCTTGAGCAGCATGGCCTTGCTTGCCCGCCATCCGGGGATGAGATCGATTTTATTTGCTGCGATCACAAAGGGCGTTTTGTAACTCCTCAGGATCTCGATGGACTCGATCGTTTGCGGCTTAAATCCTTCATTCATATCAACAACAAGAATTGCGATGTCCGCGAGATTTCCCCCCCGCTTTCGCAGGCTCGTAAACGCCGCATGTCCAGGAGTGTCTATAAATACTAACCCTGGAATCGTGAATTGGATTTTCTCGCTCAAAAGCTCGCCGCAGATCTTCTTAATCGTCGTGAGCGGAACTATGGACGCCCCAATCGCCTGCGTAATCGCGCCTGGTTCAGCTTTCGTGATAGCCGATGACCTAATATAATCAAGAACGCTTGACTTTCCATGATCCACGTGCCCCAGCACCGTGCATATGGGGCTTCTGAGAGGCTTTTCAACCATACCTTGCAAGAATGGAACGTGCTTTAAAAACGTTTTGTCACGTCACAAAAACGAAAGATCGGTATGGTTGAAACCTATATGTTTTGTTCAATATACCTCATGCGAGCAATGCTTATATAGGCTCCTCAGTTTTCACTAGGTCTAGGGGGTATACGAGTGAAACACCACGCATTCATGATCCTTGTTGTTTTTTCCATCGCTTTCTTTAATCAGCCCTATCTGGGGCAAATACGCGATCTCTCTGAGCACCCTGATGAGATAGCCATGCATGTCAACGTCGTGAATAATGGCAATGATGATGCTGAGGATGTTCGCGTGAGCATGTTTATTTATGATCTTGGCATCCAGGCGCAGAGCAAGATGTTTGATCTTGACGATCATGAAAAAGTAGCGGTTGTCCTCAGAGCAGACACGTATGCGGCGGAGTCCGGATGGTATCTTGCCAGAATTTCCTTACGCGATGACATCCACGAGTTCGATGTCGATCATCGGTATGTGGAAATCATCTAACCGCCTTGATTTTCTCCCTTATGTCATCTTTCATTAAGGGTTTTGCGTTCGGCCCAAGTGCGTAATATGTTTTCTCCACTTCAGAGCCCCAGCTAAACTTACCCTGCTCCTTCCTGATCTCCTGCACGACAAACTCCTGCAGCTGCACGCCTTTTTTGAGATGATAGTATATAACACGCTGCGTGACTTTCGGGAACACGCCGCTATAATATTGATAGATCTGATAGCCATACCCTCTGCCAATTACCGCAAGGATCTCGGCAATATGCTCGCGTATTTTACTTCTCGGCGGACGTCCTCTCATCATGCTCCTCAATGAACAAGGATTCCGGCTTTTTCGGTGTTTTTATGAATACCCATAAGATTGAGAGGATAAGCACGGCGCCGCAAAATATGGCGACAACGACGTACTTTGATACGAATGTCCCACTGTATTGGATAAGGATCTTGGCATCGACAATACTCCCTTGTGGCGTGAGCGTTGCCTGAATTGCTTTAATCTTCTTTCCCTTTGTAAATGGCAGCGTATACAGAAATTCAGACTCTGTTCTTGTCACGCTCGCGTTCCCGATTACAAATCCTTCTTCCTCGAGCGCCGCAGAGAGGTTTTTAATGCGCTCAGAACCTGAGATCGCCTCTTCAATAATCAAAGCTTCAGTCTTCTCGCACGTGTTATTGAAACACATAAAACCCTGCGAGCATCCGCAGTCAGCGCAGCATTCCTCCTGAGCATCACAGATAGTATCTCCGCACATTATTTGCCTTGGACAATCCTCATCCGCAGGGAATGAGCATCCCTGGCCACAGACGCGGTCTCCAGAACGGCATTCCTGAATAAGTGTGTATTCACACTTTTTTGTCAATGTGTTGCAGAGTACTCGATTGTTTGGGCGCGGGGCGCATTCGGTATCCAGGTTGCACTCGAAACAGTCATTGTCATCTGCGTAGGAGCACTGCCCTGGACAGCACTTATCATTGCTTTTACAATAAAATATTTTCTTTCCCGTACAGTGGAGTGGAAATCCGTCGCATTCATTGATCGTGCACGGATCATCATCCTGGCACTGCGCATATGACGCGCAAAGGTTTTGGAAAGGACAGGGCTTTTCCTGCTCCTCAAGAAACAAGCGATCGACACTTGCATTGTATCGCATCTTGTATGTGAGTTTCGTCCCCGGTTCCTGATATGTGAACAGAAAACCGTTACTCGTCGCGTTTCCCGAGTAATATACATTTTTTTCATCTATCGTGACATATCCGTTTGACTCATCGGCATCAGAAAACGTGTGGGTAAACTTGCAGTCGCCTGTGCCGAGCGTAAATTTTTGACCGAGCTCAACGTATTTTGAGAAATCACAGCCTGAAATCTGAGTATTCACGCAACCTGTCGTGTTTTGCGCAGTGACATTCTTGCATTTATCCAACGTGCAGAAATTATCGTCATCACACTCAGTATCCCTGAGGCATGCTGCGGAGACCGCAACTGCCGACACTACGAATATGATGATGAGCATGAAGCCGCGGATCGTTGCCACCCCTTTTGTTCATGCATGCCTTTTCCGTCTATTTAAAGGTTGCTATCCTGCCCAGGCCAGTTCAGAATTCACTTTGGCGCAATATTTATATACTCCATATCCTCACATTGAACCATGAATGTCAAAGAAAGAATTCTGGCCATTGCGCTTGCGATAATCTTCGTACTGTTCATACATTTTGGGCTCAACACGTTTTATATCTCGCCCAAGTGGGATGATTATTGTGGGCCAAACAAGTACATGCCCGGTGAGATATACAGCGAGCAGAACTGCATAGCCTTTAATGGAACCTGGACTCCGTATCCTCTTCCCGAAAAGCGAGCAGAAAACATCACGGTGACCGGATGGTGTGATCTGACGCGCGAATGTCAGGAGTCTTTTGACACGGTAAATGAGCAGTACAACCGCGTTATCTTTATCCTCGCAGGCATCATTGGCCTTGTCACAATCATCGCAGCCACGTTCCTCAACGTCGAGAGTGTGGCGCTCGGCCTCATGGGTGGAGGAGTGCTAACGATCATCTACGGAACCATACGGTATTGGGGCAATGCTGAAGACTGGCTGCGCTTTGCAATACTCGGCATCGTGCTCATTATCCTGATTGGACTGGCGTACATGAAGCTCAGCAAGAAATAAAAATCCCAACCGCAGGTGTGGTATTTTTAAAGTTATGATCGCCTTTCATTGCATAAATATGAGGAAGGGCGCAATGACTGCAAATAGTTGGGGATCATAACAAATGAAATGCTTTGCAACATTTTCTCAGGAATACCCCGAGCTTGCCCAAGCGGAATTGAGAGCGCTGAATAATAAGGTACTCTTTCGTGATACTCTTGTTGTTTTCTCCGACGCCGGTCTTGTGCGGAGATCAGCGTTCATACGCACCGCCTTTGCACTGATTTTTTCTGCGCAAGGATCCGTGATCCCAAAGATTGATTGGAACAAACACATCACGGGGAGCTATTGCGTGAGAGTTCATGGGAATAAGGGAGGGGAGAAAAATATTGCCAAGGCTATACATGCACAGTTACGTTCCCCCGTCGTGGATTTGGAGAATCCTGGAACGCAGATTCAATTTTTCTTCACTAAATCTCACATATACTGCGGTAAGCTCCTTTGGGAGCAGTATGAGCGGTTTGAGGAACGGCGCGCGCATCTCAGGGCAGCGCATTCACCTGTGAGCCTGCATCCGAAGCTCGCGAGAGCAATGGTCAATCTCACAGGTGTTAAGACCGGGATTCTGTTAGACCCGTTTTGTGGCACAGGGGGAATTCTCATCGAGGCCGGGCTTATGGGTTTTCCCGTTGTTGGCTGTGATATTGATGAAAAGTATGTTGCAATGGCGAAGAAAAACCTCAGCATGTTCGAATTGCATGAATCAACAGTGATTCAAAGTGATGCGCTAACGCTCACCGGCTCCTATCCTTATATCGCGACTGATCTGCCGTATGGCAAAAACACAAAGACACAGGATTTGATGAAGCTTTATCGGGCGTTTTTTCTCAGACTGCGCGCTCTTAAAACGCGAAAAGCGGTTGTTGGGATGCCGAGCACGGTTGCTTGTGGGTCGCTGCTAAAAGGGGCGGGTTATAAAGTCCAGGGGCAGTTTACAATCTATATTCATAAAAGTTTAAGCAAAAAAATAATCGTTCTTGAGCGTGCCTAACGTCTTCTCATCTTCTTCTCTTGCTGGGCGATCGCGAGCGTCGTCTTCACAACCGTGTCAGGATTCAGGCTAATGCTGTCAATGCCGTTCTCGACGAGGAACTGCGCGAATTCAGGATAATCTGAAGGCGCCTGCCCGCAGATGCCTATCTTGCGCTTGTTCGCCTTCGCAACCTTGATGACTTGCGCAATCAGGAGCTTAACTGCCATATTGCGCTCGTCATATATATCGCTGACAAGCTCTGAGTCACGGTCTAATCCCAACGTCAATTGCGTGAGATCATTCGATCCAATGCTGAATCCGTCAAAGATCTCAGAGAATTTATCCGCGAGGATGACGTTGCTTGGGATTTCGCACATGACATAAACCTCAAGACCATTCTTTCCGCGCTTGAGCCCATATTTTGCCATCTCAGCGAGCACTTTCTTGCCCTCCTCTACAGTCCTACAGAATGGAACCATGATTTTGACATTCGTCAAACCCATACGGTCCCGAACTTTCCTGAATGCCTTGCACTCGAGCGCAAACCCGTCACGGTATCCGGGTTTGTAATAGCGCGAAGCGCCTCTCCAACCGATCATTGGATTGTCTTCTTTCGGCTCAAACTGCCTTCCGCCGATGAGATTCGCGTACTCGTTGCTCTTAAAGTCGCTGAGGCGCACAATAACATCCTTCGGATAGAATGCCGCACCGATCATTGCTATGCCGTATGCAAGCTTATCGATGAAATATTGTGTTTTATCCTTGTACCCTTTCGTGATATCCGCGATCTGCCGCTTTGCCTCATGATCCTTGAGCGTATTGAAATAAATGAGGGCTTTCGGATGGATTCTGATCCAGGAATTGATGATAAACTCTTCTCTTGCAAGGCCAACACCATCATTAGGAAGGAAGCTCTGCTCAAACGCCTGCTCAGGATTGCCCACATTCATCATGATCTTTGTTCTCGTCCGAGGCATATTTTTCAGATCAGTTTCAACTACTTTAAACCTGAGGAATTTATCATAGACGATTCCCTGCTCGCCTTCAGCGCAGCTTACAGTGATCTTCTGGCCGTGCTTGATTTTTTCTGAGCCATTGATTGTACCTACGACGCACGGAATGCCAAGCTCTCTCGAGATAATCGCAGCATGGCATGTCCTTCCACCTCGATTTGTCACAATGGCTGAAGCGATTTTCATAATAGGCTCCCAATCGGGATCGGTCATATCCGTAACAAGCACTTCACCATGGCGGAACTGGCTGATGTTCTTCACATCCTTGATGACGTGTGCCCGCCCCTGGCCAATCTTCTGGCCAACGCTTTTTCCTACAATGATGACTTTACCCTTCTGCTGCAGCACATACTCCTGATATTTCGTTTTATCTTTCTTGCTCTGCACGGTCTCAGGCCTTGCCTGCACAATGAAGAGCTTGCCGGACTTGCCATCCTTCGCCCACTCCATATCCATGGGCTTGAAATGCCCGGCCTTCTTCGTATACCAATCTTCAATGATGACCGCCCATTTTGCGAGCTTGAGCACTTCAGGCTCAGAAAGGACATATTGCGTGCGCTGCTCATCTGATGTGGGGATATTTTTAACGGGAGCGTTGCCTTCATGGCTGTAAATCATCTTCTTCTCTTTAGATCCCAAAGATTTTGAAATGAGGGCATCCTTTCCTTTCTTTAGCGTTGGCTTGAACACATAATATTCATCAGGGTTTACTGCTCCCTGCACGACATTCTCTCCAAGGCCCCAGGCTCCTGTGATAAACACTGCATCCTTAAAACCGGATTCCGTGTCGATGGAGAACATGACCCCTGCGCATGCTAAATCAGAGCGAACCATTTTCTGGCAGCCGATCGAAAGCGCGATCGAAAAATGATCAAAATGCTTGTCCTCTCGGTATGAAATTGCGCGATTCGTGAATAATGATGCGAAACAGTTTCTGCACGCGTTGATTAACGTGTGCTCTCCCCGAATATTCAGATAGGTTTCCTGCTGGCCAGCGAAACTCGCGTCCGGAAGATCTTCTGCTGTCGCAGAACTGCGCACGGCAATGTCAACATTCGGGTCATTATACTGACGAGAGAGTTTTTTGTATGCAGCGATAATTTCTTCCTGAAGCTC
>Ga0209541_10014664_pt1 | contig 11788 bp, 1 predicted proteins | sample RifCSPlowO2_01_FD_184027 | JGI IMG/M metagenome (GOLD analysis project Ga0209541, IMG submission 184027) | Groundwater microbial communities from Rifle, Colorado - Rifle CSP2_plank lowO2_0.1 (SPAdes) (version 2) | ecosystem: Environmental > Aquatic > Deep subsurface > Groundwater | place: Rifle...
TGGAGAAGACAAGGCAGGAAATCAAGTTTCAAAAAAAATATCATTCACGACAGCGGCATTCCCTGATACAACCCCTCCGGCAATAAGCTACATATTCCCGAACCCAAATGACGTAACTCCGCAGACAAGCCCTGTAATTTCATTCAAGCTTACAGATATAGACTCTCTCGTCAAGAAAGATTCAATAAAACTAAAAATAAATAATGTTCCAAAGACCTTATCTTTTACTCCTGATAGTGATTCAAAAGAGATTACAGCATCTTATGAAAGCAGGGGGGAATTGATAATTGGCGAGAATACAATAACTTTAGGGGCAGAAGATACAAAAGGAAATAAAATTCCTTCAGGAAGTTCTGTATGGAAATTCACAATAAATCCAAACGCCGTATTTGCAAATTCTGTAAAGATAAAGGCAACTGCTGACATAGACATATCCTCCGGCAATGTGATTATAGATGATGCAAAGCTCAAGACAATTCCCCCCAAACCAGTATTTGAAGCTGTTTTCTCTGTTGGAGTTGACGGAATAACTGAATACAAACTTGAAAAGAAAGCAAATTCTGCGGATGCCAGTTTCACTCAATTATCTTTGAATCCGCAATCAGCTTCCGGAGACGGCAAAACATTTTCTTATGTTTCAAATGAACAGTTATCAGAAGGAGAATACAAATTTACAATCGCCTCGTCCAAAGTGCAAGGCGGAACAGAAAACGGAGTCAGGAAAGAATACATTTTCTACGCGCTTCCTTCAAAGATTGAAATTTTCCCATTAGAGCCTTTAAGGATGACAGACAATTCGTACAGGCAATTTTTTGTTAAGCAGGCTTTTATTAAAAATAATTTTGATTTTGAAATTGACACACCTGCTGTTTGCGAAATTAAGGGAGATGATTCAAATGTCCTAAATCAGCCGAAGCCGACAAAGCCGGAAGATTGGGCAAAAGTCATAATCCATTCAAAAGATGTAAAGGCGGATGGAGACTGCACTGTCAAATTAAAAAGCAAGAATACTGGAATAGTGGTGGGCGCAATAAACATCCGCGTAGTGTATGATAATAAGCCGCCTGTCATATCTTCTCATTATCCTCCAAACGGCGCTGTAATCGGAAACCCATTCCCTATAATTTCTGCGGTTATCGAGGATGACAGCTGTCTTAAAGATGACGGAACAGTCCGCAATTGTGTTTCATTATTTACCGTTGACAGGTTGGCAAGAACTGGATTATTTGATATCCAAGGTGGAAACAAATTCAAGTTCAGCTATGATTCAAGCACTGCGCGGGACACCTCATCCGATAATCCATTCAAAATCAATGAAGGAAATAATGGGAAGAAGTACAGCGTACTTGTCAAAGCGGATGATTCAAGAGGCAATTCAGACACAAGCAACTGGGAATTTACAATAGACAAAAGAGTCATGAATCCTGAAAAAGCAAGGTTATCTCAATCATCTTCTTTCGCTACTGCAACAGAAATTCAGGATGCAAACGCAAATAAAATAATTAATTTCAACAATCCTTATGTTGAATTAACCTATAAGGAAGATGTGGAAGAAGCAGAAATAAAATTAAACAACTGCAGTGATGCTTTGTGCTCCGCACCAACTTCTGCCAGTGGAGTAACAATAAATAATTATGAAAAAAACCCAAAAACAAAAAAATACTCCTTATCAGGACTTCAAAATGACGGCTACTATGAATTAGAGGTATACACAACAAAGAATGCAGGAGATTCCTATAGGGGGAATATGAAATATTATTTCAGGATTATCACAAGTTCTCAGGTTGCTTACGAGCCTAAATTTGTAACTCTCGGAGACACTTCCACTAAAATTACAACAACACATGCATTAATCTCAAAATTTCAATACGAATCCACATCAAAAGATATCTGCGATATCAAGTATGCTTTTGACAGCTCTTTCACGCTGACAACATTAAAAACAGGAAAATGCAGAATAACAGTTAAGGATGAGACAGGTTTTGTATTGTCTCCGACACTTGAGATAGATGTTATACCGACACAACCTCCGGCAGTCTCAATCAGGAAGGAAGGAATGTGCGGGATAAACAATGATGTAAACATAATCTGCAATGCGAAGTCCTATCCGCCAAATTCATTGAAGCAAATTGACTTTTATGTAGGTCTATGCGAGAAAATGGATTTAACATTAACAGAGCCGTGGAAATGTTTTGAAAACAGGATTTGGGACGACTTGGATAAAACAAAAGGAAACGGAATTGTGCATAAGAGAATTGCAGGAAGTTCATCGGATGGAGATCGCACATTTACTTACAGCATACCTAATTTAATGACAGATGACTTAGGAAATGCTTATTTGTTGTCAGGAAGCTGGGCATTGACCGCAGCCTGCACAGCAGAGGATAATTCAGGCAGCAAATCACTAGTCTGGGGAGATGCTTATCCATTATGCATAATTTCAGATACAAACTGCCAGTCAACTCCTTTATTTAAGATAAAAGGAATCAAGGAAGAGGGAGGGGCAACTTATGTTTCTTTCTCCAGCGGCTTGGGAAGGAAAACTTACGTCATTGAGTTTGAATATGTTCCATCAACAAATGGAAAAACACTTGCTTCTGAAAGCCCAGCAGTATTTTTGAGACATAAGATAAAAGGAACTTCAAATCAATATAATAACATTAAATTAAATCCAGTATCTGCAGGGGGTGATAGGGGAAATATGTACACCGCAGAATTTACTATAAACTCTGATAACGATGAAGTTGAAACCTTGATTGTCGTGAGCGGAAAAGAAAGCGGAGCTTCTGATAACTGCATTGGCTCTGCAACAATCAGCTTCCTTTTAGACAATACCCCTCCTCTAATCACTGCGCTTTATCCAAAAAAATCTCTACCTTCCTCTCCTTTGGAAGCAGTTCCTTTGGCAGAGCCTTTTGTCATTTCCATAAGCGCAATAGATTCATCAGGAATTGACTTGGGCAGATTGACTTTGGAGATAAATGGAAATAAATATGTTTATTCAGCTATAAGTTCAGGGGTTTCACTGACTTATAATCCCGCAACAGAAACAAGCGAGATAAAAATAACATTGCCTCCCACTGCCAAGCTGTGGACAGCAGAGGAAGAAAATGTAGTGACAAGAACTGGAAAGGAAAAAGGGCAGAACGATATTTCAGTTGAAATATTTGACGCAAAAGGAAACAAGGCAAACATTGCAGACACAACATGGAGTTTTGTCATAGATTCCGGAATTTTAATGCCAAAATCAGCAAAGCTTTTAGGAACAGGAGGGAGGATTGATGATATAACTTCTGTAAACAAAATTATTGACAAGGCAACAATCTCCAGCTACAATACAAACAATAAATTTATTGAGCTTGTGTTTGCAAAAGAATTTTCAGGTTTAGTTGAATTATACAAGGATGGAAGTATTCTGAACAGCTATGCAACAGCATATTCTACATCAACATCAGGAACTGATATAAAAAAATTTTATCAGATAACCGCAGCATTGACAGAAGGAAACTATATCATTGCTGTAAAGAAAGACGTCAACAGCCCAATATTAAAGCAGTTCTACTTCAGGGTTGTGGAGAATGACATTCAGTTTACTCCTTCTTCTTTGGAAGTTGGAAGCCAGGCTGAATATTGTGTTTCTCACAACGCTTTAAAGAACTTTAAGTTTGAGTCTCCAAGCGCTAACTGCGCATTTTCCAATTATATGCCTCCATCTCCTCCTGCAGAGAGCAGGTGCTTCAAAATAGAGGGAAAACAGCAGGGAGCATGCACAATACAAATAAAGGACATGTTTGATGCTTCATGGACTCATTCTCCTTTGAGCATACAGGTATCTCCTCAATCTGCGCTTTCAGTTTATGTTGATCAGACAAAAATATATTCAGGAATAGATAAGACAGGAGCAAGCTCTGCAATTAAGGAAGATGTCTCTCACGCAAAAATAATCTACACGAACATAAACAAGCCGGTTATTGCAGTTTATTTCAACAGAAAAGCGGAAATAATCAATGCGGAAATTGTTTCAAGCTCAGGCGTGAAATTCCAACCTAAAATCCCGGCAAAATTCCCCTCCCAAAGCACTGCTGTCAGTCCGTTTGAGTCATTATTCCAGTTTGATAATAACGGGGCAGCATTTGATGACGGAAGGTACACTTTCAATCTTTATGCGGTAGGAAATACAAATGCTCTTTACACTGCTCAAATAGAGATTGACACAACAAAGCCCTCCTCCCTGTCTGTGAAGGCAGGAAAGAACTCAAAGGAGTTGCTTGCAGATTCCCCGGTAATGCTTTTGCAGTCTGATGTTGAGACTGTTGCAAATTCAAGAAAATCAAAGGTTGCATTGAAGATAGAAGTAACTGAAAAAAATGAGGTTGAGATTGCAGAAGCGACACTTAACATAAATGGGGCTACAACAGACTTGAAATCAAAACTAAAATCTTCAGTTTCTGGAACAGGAACTGCATTTGCCACAGAAAGCGGAAAAGAATTGGAGCTTGATGAAGGAGATTACAGTCTGAGAATAAGTCTGAAAGACATAGCAGGGAATTTCTATACCATAATTTCTGGAAATCCTCCTGTTGCAAAAACAACATTTGACTACCTTTTTGTGCTCAATGCCTATCCTCCTGGAATAACCATGACAAAGCCGAAATACGGATTTGTTAGGGAAGGCGAGCCTATGTCAGTTGAAATTACAACAGACAGAAATGCGAGATGCGGCTATCTTATAAATACAGGCATTACAGATTCAGTAAAACTTCTTGGAGTAACTAAGCTTGCCCAGTTTGAGCAGGGAGCTGCTTCAACAGCCACTCATACAAAAACCTTTACAAATGACGTTTCTGATTTTGAGCCTCATATTTTCTATGTCAAGTGCGATGAATCAGCAACAGACTCGGAAGAGCGTTCAGATTCTGTTGTATTTGCCATAGGCAGAATTCAAAACACTCCTGCGTTTTCAATAGAAAGGGCAGAAGCCTCTCCTTCAACAATTGTTGAAAAAGTAAACGGGGCGCAGTTTTCAGTCGCAACAAACAAGAATTCGATATGCAAATACACTGCAGAAACTCCTGACAGCGGAGAATCTCAGGGAACTTTTGACGGATACAGCGAAACACTTCCTCCTGCTGTTTTCGGCAGGGAGCATACAAGAATACTCAATCTTTTGACAGCATCCAACGGCCAGAAAACATTCAGGATAGACTGCAATGACATGGCAGGATACACGGCAACATCCAGCGTTTCTTTGACAATTGACCCAAATGCATATGAGGTGGTTGATACAACTCCTGATGTTTTCAGGAGCGGAGAGCCGATAAAGCTTAGCGCAAGGACAAACAAGGATGTTCCCTGTTTTTTCAGGAGAAAAAGCCCGGAACCTCAGATTACAAATAATCTGATGACCAAGGAAATTATCGGAATAGGAAGCTATGCTCATTATGCAAGATACAATGGAGTGGATGATCTTAGGAATATTGCAAAGCAGACTGGAGGTCTAAAGGAAATCATAGAATCCCACACATCATCAGGAAGATTGAGCATAACCTATGAGGTAAAATGCACTGGATAAAAATTCACTGGCTGAAGAAAGACAAATGAGCAAATCAAAACACTTAACTTATTTTCCTGCATACATTGTCCTGTTCCTCTTAGTATTATCCATATCTGCTTATGCCGACAAGTCAATAGATATCTCTTTTGATTTCCTGCCTCCTCCGGATACAACTCCGCCTTCAATAATAATAACAGCAATAACTCCATCTCCGACATCCATTGCCCCAATTGAAGTAAAATTCACAACCAGCGAAGACATAAGCGCAGAAGGGTGCTCAATATCTTTAGACAGTTTTCAGCTCGGCTGTCCTGAAATAAAATCAGCCCAAAGGGATTACACAAAAACTTATGACTTAAACACAATAAAATCCTCACTTGAAGGAATAGAAGCAAGAAAATCAATAACTGTGGGGGCAAAAGACCTCTCAGGAAATGAAGGCTCAGACAAAGAGTATATAGACATTGATTCAAAAGCCCCAGCAATTTATGATAAAACTCCTTCTTCCTATTCAACAGGAGCTGAAAATACTGCAATATCTGCAAAAATAAGCGATGCAAGATTGAAAAAAGAGGTTCTCAAATTTTTTGTTGACGGAACGCAGGCAACTGCGGGATTAAGGACGGAAGATTTTTCCTCCCCTTCTCCATACACTCTTTTTTCATACACTTCATCTTCAGAAATATCAGACGGAACACACACAATAAAGATTGAGGCTGAAGACACTGTTGGAAATAAAAATTTCCTTGAATGGAGCATTGCTGTTGACAAAACATTTCCGATAGAGCCTGCTGTCAGTGTTGAAGAAGGAAAAATTATTGGAGGAACAGCGCATACGAAAAAACCCAATCCAAAGATTGTGATTGACTACACAAATTCTCCTGACAGCATAAATCTGAAAAATGTGAAAGCAAATTCTATAGACTTAACCTCCTCATGCACTGCTGTTGAAGGAGGAAAAGTATTTGAGTGCGCAACAAATACTGCAAATTTCGCATCTTCCCAAAATGTTAGGGTGGATATTGTTTCCAGTAAGGCAACACAGCCGGCACAAGGAAATGATGCAACTTATGTTTATAATTTTATAATAGATATGACTCCTCCTTCAATTACCCTTGAGCTTCCAAAAGTAAATAATGTTGAAATAACCAAGACAGATTCAAGAAGCATTCTTGTTACTTACAGCTATAATGAGGCGTTTATAGACAGAATAGAATTCAGGGGAGATATAACCCCAATAACAAAAGGAAGAAATGAATTGCAGTCCGGAAGGACAGTAACAGAATCGCAGGAAGTATTGCTGTCTGATTCAGACGGAGCAAAAAAAATAGAAGCCACAATTTACGACATCGCCGGAAACTCATTCAAGGCTGAGAAATCAATAACACTTGACAGAAACCTTCCTTCATTGGAAATAACTGAGGTTGTTCCTGTTTCTGCGGCATCTGCTGTAGTTTTTGAGGATAATGCTTACAGGACAAAAGGAAACAGCGTCATAATTAAGGGAACTTACGCAAAGCAGGAGGGAGATGCTGTAAAAATATTTCTTGAAGGCTCAAATCCGGAGAGGACAGCTGTGGTTGCAGCAACAAATCCCACAAGCGGAACATTCTCTTTTGAATACACTATCCCGTCAGAAAATTCAGCAAACCAAGTTGTTTTAGTTATAGCGGATACATCTATCTCTTTTCCTACTCTTCCATTTAACAGGCAGGCAGTTTCTGTAATTAAAGATACTCAAGGGCCAATTGTTTCTGTTGCTGAGCCTGCCAACAGCTTTGTCTCATCGCAGCCATTTAATTTGAGGATAGTCACGGATGAGAAATCAAAAAAATGCAGTTTGCAATACACCCCGGGAACGAATCCAACTCCAAGGTTTGTTGATATGTCTGCTGAAAATGCAGGAGGGAAAACTTTTGTTTTGACAGGAATAGATGCTCTTGCGATAAATATTCCGACAAAATTTGACATAAGCTGCGAAGATAATCTTGGAAATGTAAGGCCCAATTCAATTTTTATAACTGTTGACAATGTTCTTCCCCAAATAACGGATTTTGGACTTGTTTTTCCGACAACTTTTAATTCGCCTTCTCCATCAAGAAAGGAGTATACAATTACAACTGATCCGAGAATCCTTCTTTCTGTGACAACAAATGAGGAAACAAAATGCAGATACAGCGCTTCAGACAGCAATTATGCAGGAATGCCGAGCTCAAATTCTATTGACAGCTCATCTTTCAAAAGAGTCCACACAATGCCTGCCTCAAGCCAGATTACATTAAGCGATGGGCAGGTTGTTGATTATTATATATCCTGCATAGACAAGACAGAAACAAATGAGGTTGCCCAGAAGGCTGTTGTTCATGTTGTTGTCAATCTTGACAGCGCAGTTGTTATTTCAAATGTACGGCCAAATAATAACGAAAAAATTTCAAGCAAAAGGCCTGTAATCAGCCTCAATACAGATACAAAGGCAACCTGCAGAATAAGGGAAAATACAGGAGCATCGTGGATTCCACAATGGCTGAAAAATCTTTTTAATCCAAGCCAGCTTATGACTTCTTCACAAGACGGCAAATCACACAATTATCCTCAGGACAGCACAAAATGGCCCGAAGACCTGATAGACAAAAAAACTTATGAATTTTCAATAACATGCGAGGACGCAAACAATCCTAAAACAAGGCAGGACGGAACTGCGCGCTCAACATTTGAAGTTGATACAAGCGCGCCGCAAAAAACAGACCTTCTCAGCATAAGGATAGCTCCAAAAGATTCAACAATTGAAGTGGGTATGGAGAAGGCATATTCTGTGACGGCAACATACAATGATAACATTATAGAGGATGTTTCAAGAAGCGCGGTCTTAACATCAAGTGACGAGACAATAGCTGATTTGGATTCATCAGGAGTATTGAGGGGATTGAAAGCAGGAGAGGTTGACGTTACAGCTTCTTACGCTTTCAACAATGTCCGTAAAACAGATTCAGCAGTTTTGGAGATAGTAAATGCAGGATCTTCCAAGTCTTTATCGCACATTGCAATAGAGCCTGAAGAAGCAATATTAAGAAAAGGAAAAGACTTGGCATATTCTGTTACAGCCCATTATTCGGATTCCTCAGTTGAGGATATAAGCAAAAGCGCAGAGCTTGAGCTTCTTCCTTCCCCTTCTGATAAAATAAAAATCAAGGAAATAAACAAAGCAGAGGGATTGAAAGAAGGAATCGCAACAATAACTGCAAAATACAGGGGAAAAGATGATGTTGCAAGCATAGAAATAATTCCTGAGACTTCTGCAAAAAAATTATCCCACATAATACTCTCTCCAAAATACTCAAGAATTGATGTTGGAGAGGAGCAGGATTATACTGTGGAAGCTTACTATTCAGAAGGGCCTTCTGAAGATGTTACTTCAATCTCCTCATTTACATCAAGCAGGGATTTAGTCGAGTTTGAAGGAAGCACAGCTGCTGGAAAATCAAAAGGCAATGCTATAATAACTGCAATTTATCTTGACAAATCAGATACGGCATCAATAGAAGTAAAATCCTCTTTTATAACTCTCATAGAGCCTGCGAATGGGGCGACATCAGCTTACAGATTTAATATTGCAGCAGGAACAGAATCATCCTCTCAATGCAAGTGGGATTTTGACTCCAGAATCCCAAGAAACTTCGATTTCCTGAAGGAGTTTACTTCTTCCACTGGAACAAGGCATAATATAATAGATTTCAACAGAGACTTGGATTTCATAAGGGAAGGGGATGAGAGTGTGCATCATCTTTATGTGAGCTGCAGGAAGGATGCATCTAATTTTGAGACTGCAACATTTGATATAGTTGTGGACAATTCAAAGCCTGAAATTACAAATCTATTTGCATTCCCAAGCGTCGTTGCAGACCTAAATCCAAATACAAATTCTCCAGAATCAAAGATAGTTTCCGAAACAAACGAGCAGACTGTATGCAAATACACTGATGAATCTTCGCAGAATTTTGAAAATATGAAATGGATTCTTGGAGACGGCAATTTCAAGCTGAGCCATGAGCAGAAGGTAGTTCTTCCGAAGCTGGCAGGAGAAAAAAATTATTATGTAATCTGCAGCAATAAGGCAGGGCTTAAGTCAGACAAGAAAGAGGTGAAAATAACCTACAATCCGGATGAGGAGCTTTCAATAACTTCAAGGACGGAGAGATATTATAATGGAACTTCAGCGAAAAAGGCAAGCGTCACTCTTAAAGTTGAAACAAACAGGAGGGCAGAATGCTCTTACTCTGCTGAAGGCGGAAGGGAAGATTCACTGGAAAAATCTTCAGGGGATTTAGTCCATTCATCAACACTCCAGCTTTCAAATGCCACTTACAGCTTCAATGTGGAATGCACAGCTACAAATTCAAAAAGTTCTGATATTTCAATTAGTGTTGTTGTTGACGGAACTCCGCCTTACATGGAATCTGTTGAGAGGCAGATGCCTTATAGCTGTGATAACAAAAGCCTCGTGGCTAAATGGCTCGGAAAAGACCCGGACACAGGAATAAAATATTATGAGTATTCCATAGTGGAAAGCTCAACACAGAAGAAAGTAAGGGACTGGACTGAGATTACATTTTCAGATGAATGGGTAAGGGCAAGGGATTTGGAGCTTGATGAGAGGGAAAAATATTATTTCAGCGTCAAGCCTTATAATTTTGTTACTGTAGCAGGAGTTGCAAAAAACAGCGAGCTTATGGTAATCAATTCTACAAAATGCAAGGATTGCAGGCCTGGAGATGCAAGCTGCATTCCAGATACCTGCAAAGTAAGGGGAAAATGCGAAAAGGATGAGCCTTGCACTTTAAATTCAGATTGCCAGAGTGATTATTGCGACTCAATTTCAAAAAAATGCTCTATACCTTCCTGCAATGACGGGGTGAAAAACGGCAATGAGACTGATGTGGACTGCGGAGGAAATTCCTGCAATCCGTGTGTGTTTAACAGGGCATGCATAAAGAGTTTAGACTGCGTTTCAAAAAACTGCAATGGAAAATGCCTTGAGAGTGATACTTGCAAAAATGAGAAAAGAGATGGGGCTGAAACTGACGTGGACTGCGGAGGAGGAGCCTGCAATAAGCTTTGCGATGAAGGAAAAAAATGCAATACGAATCTTGATTGCAGCGCAACTCTTGAATGCAAGGGGAACATCTGCAAGCAGGGCTCGTCATCAGTTCTTCCTACAAACGGGGGCAGTTCTTCTGGCAGAGGAGGCTCAAATACTACAAGTTCCAGATCTCCTCAAGATGAAGAAGATGTAGGGGGTTTAGGAATTGCTAAACTCATTCTGATTATTTTTGGGATATTAACTATATTGGGAGGCTCTTCTTACCTAGTATATACGAAGATGAAGAAGCCTGTAAGTCCATCTGCTCCATATCAGAAAACCCAACCACCACAGCAAAAGCCATTATTCAGGACACCTTTGCAGCCTTTGCAAAAACGCACTTTTACTTCATTCAATCCTCCAAGGAGTCAGGGAGAAAAACCATTCATGAAGCCGGGAGCCAGTCAGCCTCCAAGCCAAAAAATACCTCCCTCGCCTCAACAGAAATCTCCCTCAATAATCCCACCTGAAAAATCAGAAGAGCAGGAAGGAAAAGTTTCCGGAGAAAATACCGATTCGAATGCGGACATATTTTCAAGGCTTTCTGAGATGGCTTCAACTGCAAAGCCTCAGGAAAAAACAGAATTGAACACAGAAAGTAAAGAACCTAAAATTGAGCAAAGAGATGAGGAAGCTCTTAAAAAATTATCAAGCATATTCTCTCCAAAAGAAGGGGCATCTTCCAAGCAGGGAACTTCGAAGTCTGTAAAGAAAAAAGAATCATCTTCAAAAAAGAAATCAGCAACATCCAAATCAACATCAGCATCCAAATCAAAAAAGAGATGAGGTTTTAATGGAATGGAAAAGTCACAGGCTTATGAGCACATTTTTATTTATATTTTCACAGCAGTTCTTGTTTCAATAATATTAATCTACGGGTATAATGCGATATTCAACTTCAAGCAGAGGGCAGACACTATAAGTTTCATAAAGTTCAGGAATGACATATCAAGCGCAGTAAGCGGCATTTATTCAGAATACAACTCATTGAAGACATTGGATTTTCAGGTTCCTCCTGATTACAATGAGGTCTGCATAGTTGAGACACAAAATCCTATTGACCCTGCATCTATTTCTAACTCTTTAATTAGGGACAG
>Ga0209541_10014665_pt1 | contig 11787 bp, 9 predicted proteins | sample RifCSPlowO2_01_FD_184027 | JGI IMG/M metagenome (GOLD analysis project Ga0209541, IMG submission 184027) | Groundwater microbial communities from Rifle, Colorado - Rifle CSP2_plank lowO2_0.1 (SPAdes) (version 2) | ecosystem: Environmental > Aquatic > Deep subsurface > Groundwater | place: Rifle...
TCGATCGACATATCCAGTTCACGCACATCTTGTTTAGACACCATCATCAAAAAACCCGATGTCGGATTTGGCGTTGTCGGAATAAAAATGCTCACCATATCTGATTGTGTTTTTTCTTTGATAGCACGACTTGCCTCCGCTGTTTGAAAGGCCAAACTCCACATACCTTTGCGCGGATATTCTACCAATAACACTTTGCGAAATGCGCGCCCTTTTGAGCTAAACATGGTTTCCATTGTCGTTTTAACGGCCGAATAAATGGAACGCACGAGCGGAATTCGTCCAATCAAGTGATCCCACATTCTTAGAAGATACGCGCCTAAAAAATTTGTGACGACTAGGCCAGTTAAAAACAACAAAACAATTGTAAAAATTAACCCTAATCCAGGAATCGTGATGCCAAAATGTTCCGGCCGATACGCTTGCGGCAACAACATCAAACTTTGATCCAACAAGTGCACAATAAATCGAATCACCAAAAAAGTCACCCAAACTGGCACCCAAAATAATAATCCGGCGAACAAATAACGCCGAGCATATTTCATCATCATATCTACTCCTTACTTTTATCCGGCTTCTCTTTTATGGCCGGCTTTGTGTCTTGTGTAGCTGGTTTCTCTGATTTGACTTCCGTTTGTTTATTTTCTTTAAAATCCGTCTCGTACCAACCTTTACCCTTTAATCGAAAGCTCGTCAATGAAATGCAGCGCTTCAGCCCATTTTGATCACATTTTGGGCATTTTGTCAGCAGCTTATCGCTCACTTTTTGAATCATCTCCAGTCTATGGCCACATTTTTCACACTGATATTCGTAAATGGGCATTTCGTCCTCCTGTTATTTTCGTTAGAATCGTCGATTATAGCGGAAATAAAGTGAACACAAAAGGAATACCCCATGACACAAAAAACTATTTTAGTCACCGGCGCCAGCAGCGGTATCGGCTTTGGCTGCGCAGAACAGCTGCATAAAAAAGGCTATCGAGTCTTTGCTACTGCACGCAAGACGGCCGATCTCGATAAGTTAAGCGCGCTGGGCGTAAAAGCCATGGCGCTCGACATCAACGATTCAGCCGCCATCAAACAAACGCTTGAGACGATTATCGCCCAAACACCGCTCGATGCATTATTTAGCAATTGCGGTTGCACGTATCCCGGCGCCATTGAAGATTTATCGCGCGACACTACGCGCCAACAATTTGAAACCAATGTGTTTGGGCCGATGGAATTAATTGGACAGACCGTCAAAATTATGCGAACACAAGGCTACGGGCGCATTATTCAAACCGGTTCATTATTAGGTTATGTCACATTACAATTACGCGGCGCATATAATGCATCGAAATTTGCGCTAGAAGGATTTATCGATACCTTACGACAAGAATTGCGCGAATCAAACATTTATGCGTCATTAATCGAACCCGGACCAATCTATTCGCAAATTCGAGAAAATGCAAAAGAAAATTTTTTGAAAAATATTAATTATAAAGACAGTCGATATAAAGAAACGTACGAAAAAATGATAGATGACTTTTTCAAAATCGCATCAAAAACACCGTTTTATTTGCCTCCCGAAGCCGTTTATAAAAAGTTACTCTGCGCACTCGAATCCAAACATCCGAAAGCGCGTTATTACGTCGGCGTCCCCGCGTATCTTTTTGCCATACTCAAACGCATTTTACCAACGCCGATGCTGGATTGGGTTTTGTGGCAACTCGTGAAACAAGAAATATAGCCTGCAGCTCTGAGCTGCTCTAAGCCAGGCTGTGTCTAGCTTAGAGCAGCTCAGAGCTCGTCATCATCTCGAGCTTGCCCATGCGGAAATTACTCGTTAGAATGCTCTCATCAAAATTCAGGAGTTATCCTATGCGTACGAGCCATTTTTTATTAGCGACCTTAAAAGAAACGCCAGCCGATGCCGAATTAGTTAGCCATCAGCTCATGCTGCGTGCTGGCATGATTCGTAAACTTGCGTCTGGTATTTATAACTGGCTGCCTTTAGGCTTTCGCGTGTTAAAAAATGTCGAACGCATTGTCCGCGAAGAAATGGATAAAACCGGCGCGCAAGAATTTTTAATGCCTTCCATTCAACCTGCCGAACTCTGGGAAGAAACCGCGCGTTGGGAAAAATACGGCAACGAACTTTTAAAAATTACCGATCGGCATGAACATCGATTTTGTTATGGCCCGACGCATGAAGAGGTCATTACCGATTTAGCCCGCCGCGAAATCAAAAGCTATAAACAATTACCGATGACGCTTTATCAAATTCAAACCAAATTCCGTGATGAAATTCGCCCACGCTTTGGCGTCATGCGCGGCCGTGAATTTTTAATGAAAGACGCGTATTCATTTAACCTCACTGAAGAATCGCTCAAAGAAGATTATCAAATCATGTACGATGCTTATACACGCATCTTTACACGTTGCGGTTTGAAATTTCGTGCTGTCGCCGCTACGACGGGTTCCATTGGCGGAAATATTTCGCATGAATTTCAGGCGCTCGCCGAAGCAGGCGAAGATGTAATTTTGTATAGCGACAGCGGTGACTATGCAGCAAACATCGAAATTGCCGAACAAAATGGCTTAAAAGAAGGCGATAAAAGTCCCGATGGAAAAGGGATTTTAAAAACTGCGCGTGGCATTGAAGTGGGCCAAGTATTTCAGCTCGGCAAAAAATACAGTGACGCAATGAACGCCACTGTCCTCGATGAAAAAGGTCAAACCGTCACAATGTTTATGGGCTGTTACGGGGTCGGTATTTCACGTACCGTCGCCGCAGTGATTGAACAACATCACGACGAGCACGGCATTATTTGGCCTGACGAATTGGCTCCCTTTCAAATCAGCATCATTCCAATGGCGATGCATAAATCCACACGCGTTAAATTAGCCTCAGAATCATTATATAAACAGCTCACCGAACAAGGTTTTTCAGTACTATTTGAAGATCGTAATGAACGCGCCGGCACATTATTTTCGGATCATGATTTAATCGGCATTCCGCATCGGATCATTATCGGCGAACGCAATTTGGATCAGGGCAAAATCGAATATAAAAATCGCGCAGCAAAAGAATCACAATTGATTGACAATGATCAGGTGATGGCGTTTTTGAAAGAAAGCGTGACGATTCCAAAATGACAGCCTATTAATCCTTGCGCTTAAACGGTTTCGAATTCTTAAAAAAGTCTTCGTACACCTCACCCAGCGGAATATCTAACGTATCTAAAATAGACTGATGCGCCGCATTAAATAGTGCTTCTAATTTATCTGAAAACAATCGACTATCGGCTATTTTTGGAAATCGCCACGGCAAAATATCATATAATTCACCCACGGTCATTTTTGAAAAATCGCGCGACAACAAATATTGTCGATGTGCCGTATATTCCACCAAGTTCAATCGATGCAATTGTTCAATCTGAACATCCGCCGGCACTTTATAATTTCCGGGTAAACATTTTTGTAATTGCTTAAAGGTAACGCCCTTCCCCTCTTGCTGCGCTTGCCACAAAAAACCTAACCATAAAAACGCATGTGTAAATCCATCAATTTCACCCAGCACTGCCGTAAAATAGTAAGTCGTTAAAATATTCGACATCAACGCGCCAAACAAAATAATAACCCACAAACAATACACCCATAATAGAAAAATAGGAATAACAGCGAGTGCACCATAAATCAATTCGTACGTCGCCACATGCGTTACATAAATCACAAACAAGCGTTTCGCAATTTCAAATAAAATCGTCGCCACGATTGCGCCTAACAATGCATAACGCACCGGCACATGACAATTCGGGATCACAACATAAATCAAACTAAACACTAAGATCGTCAAAATAATCGGGACACTTTTTAATAATGCGACCTTAACCCCCAATGCTTGCGCCGTCCCCAAGATAATCGGCAATGACACCACATAAGAGGTCGCCGCAATACTTGCCACAATCACAATGGGCGCCAAGCTCAAGACTGACCAATAGCGCAAAATCGCCGACAAACCACGACGATGCTTACGAATCCGCCACACATCATTTAACGCACGCTCGATCGTCAGCATCATCATGACCGTTGTCACAATCAAAAAGATTGTGCTGATCACTGATAATTGAGCCGCTTGCTGACTAAACTGCGATAAATAATTTTGAATGACCTGGCCAGAAGTCGGAATTAAATTTTGGAAAATAAATTTTTGAACTTCACCGCTAACCTGTGAAAATATCGGAAACGCGCTAAAAACAGCCAAACTCACTGCCACCAACGGGACTAATGACAACAAGGTCGTATATGTTAATGCCGACGCAGAGTAAGTCAGCCGATCATCCGAAAATCGTCGACCAATTGTTATAAAAAAAGCCACGCACTGCTTAAAAAACTTCCAAATCAACGTAAAAAACTCCTTTTTAGATTCTTTCAGTATAAGGTGATTTTTACCAAAATAAAACATATAATCAATGTGGTTATTTAAGGAGGGTGAACCCATGGCCATCCAAACCGACATTCAAAGTGCAGACGTCGTCTGCGACAAACAAGGAAGACGTTATCACATTGATCTAGCCCCCGGCGAACTGGCAGAATATATCGTATTAGTCGGCGAAGCCAAACGCGCAGAACGCGCGGCTAAATTACTTACCGATATTCGCATCGAACGATATAATCGCGAATACCACACATTTACCGGAAGATACAAAGGTCTAGAAATTTCCATCATGTCAACCGGCATGGGGCCAGGTTGCACCGAAATCGGTGTCATTGAAATTTTTCAAATCACAAAAAATCCGACATTACTACGTGTTGGCACATGCGGCTCATTACAACCAAAAATGGAAGTCGGCGATTTAATTATTTCCACGGGTGCCGTACGACTCGAAGATACGTCGACTTATTTCGTTCATGAAGGCTACCCTGCCATTGCAAATCACGAGGCCGTTTTAGCATTAACCATGGCTGCTGATAAACTAGATATAAAATATCATTTAGGCATCACGGCAACCGGCTCGGGATTTTATGGCGCACAAGGCAGAGATATTCCCGGCATTCATATTCGCTATCCGAATTTACCAGATGAATTAGCGAAAATGAACGTCGCTAATTTTGAAATGGAGGCGTCGACATTATTTACGCTCTGTGCAATGAAAGGTTGTCGCGCTTCCGCTATTTGCACGGCCGTCGCCAATCGTTACAAAAAAACCTTTATTTCAAACGAACAAAAAAGCGCAAAAGAAAAAATTGCACTGACCGCCGGCTTAGATGCGTTACTTATTTTAGCCAAGATGGATAAAGCAAAAACGGCTAAAAATAAAAAATATTGGATACCGGATTTATAAACGCAGGTCCTCGAGCGCAAAGGTTGAAGGCGGCGCAGATTTTTTGTCAAAGCACGAATGGCAATGGGCAAACCCGCCGACTGTTTGTGATGCTGCAAAATAGAAGCTCTATTATCGGGTATGCAGGATGCGCTAAAACATCCGACACATTTTCTGCCGTTAATTGGTTATTATATTGTAACAGTTCAAGCGCCCATGCAATCTGCTCAGATTCGGCGGAATGCCCTAAAATAATGTCTAGATTTGTGAGTGTGCCGAATTTTCCTTCGATTAACAAATCTATTGCCCAATCTCTCAACCAAATTTCAGCCCGCCGACTCAAGAGAACCTCTCGATGCTCTCGCGTAAGCAACTGCTTTTGTGCTATTGTCTCAAAAATTTGTTTAATATTTCTGATGCGATGGGGATACTGCAACAATATCGTAATGTTCTCATGCGTCAATAAATTCGCTTGTTGTAACACCTGAAAAATACTGATGGGAGCAGCAAAATAAGCCAAAAATTCATGTTGCTTACTGAGCATCTCTCTTCCAAACTCAGCTGTTGTACGTGCAGTGAGCGATCGAGGATTTAATTGACCTGCTCGAGTAAAAAAAATGCCTATTAAAAAGTAAGCGATCGCCATATTGGAATCTGTATCTTTCAGGCTTTCTAACGAAGTGAGACAGAAACGCAAATCTCGAATCAGCTGACTATCCCCTGGCTGTCTTCCCATAGAAAACGCCACCAGCCGCGCCCAGTTATTATCAGGCGAGGCGCGCCGTAACCAACCTTTTTCTTGATCATAAGCAGCACAGACTTCTCTAATCATCCGTATTATTCTTCGCAGGGACATTGCTGACTCCTTGTAAGATAACCACACTGATTTTCCAAAACATGTTACCTCAAATTTGATAACCTTGTAAATGCGCAGAAATACGTAGCAAAAAAGAGCGGTATCTCTTTTGTAATGTCTTTAAAATGCATCGCAGCTCTGAGCTGCCACAAGGCAGGCTATGACTGGATTAGCGCAGCTCTGAGCTGCGGCGGGGTAATTAATCCGACTTAAAGAGCATCAAAAGCAGCAAAATAAGAACCCCGATACAGATGCTGCTATCCGCGACATTGAAGGTGGGCCAATGCCAGGTTTTGACATAGACATCAACAAAATCAACGACATAGCCGAGGCGAATGCGATCTAAAACATTACCCACCGCCCCGCCGATAATGAGCGCCAGCGCAAAAGGCAACGCACGCTCATTTTTACGCGAGCGCAAAAGCCAAATCAATGCGATCACCGCAACTAAACACGCGATACCAATAAACAACCAACGTTGCCAACCCGATGCATCACCTAAAAAATTAAATGCAGCGCCCGTATTATACGCTAAGGTAAAATTTAAAAACGGTAAAATGGGATGCGCGATATGCCAATCTAAATGTTCTAACGCAAGCACTTTTGTCCATTGGTCTAACACCAAAACAAAAGCGCTGATGAAAAGCCAGTTTAATTTTTTTAAGTTCATTGTAATCCTCTATCCAAATCTTCGTCGTCCCAAAAAATCTGCTCCGAAATGACAAGGAAAAGAGAGTTGTCGTCCCGGAATCAAGCGCAGCGCAGTCCTCGGAATCACGCCGTAGACGTGATATCCGAGGATCCAGTATAACACATCAAAATATCCGGGATCCAGGGAATATATTTCTGGATTCCGGATATTCCGCCTGCGGCGAAATTCCGGAATGACGTAATTTCTCGTGCAACAATTCCGGAATGACAAGAAACAGAGAGTCGTCATCCCGGAAAATCTGCGTAGCAGATTTATCCGGGATCCAGGGAACGCTTTAGTTCTGCACGTCGATTCTCTGGATTCCGGATATTCCGCCTGCGGCGGAATTCCGGAATGACAGAACTGCTGACGCAGCAATTCCGGAACGACAACTCTTAAGCAAACTTCCGCTCTTCTCCTTTCCCATCGACATTCGTCACGCAACGCTCACATAACTCAGGATGCTGTGCATGTTTCCCCACATCCGCACGACGATGCCAACAACGTACGCATTTTTTATGTTTGGATGCGCTCACCTTTAATTTTAATCCCGTTAAAGTTGTGTGCGAAGCATCCTCTGGTGCTTTTTTAATTTTCTCCACCGTGGCACGCGAAGTAATTAATACAAAACGTAATTCATCCTCTAACGCATCTAAGATTTTTTGTAAATCGGCATCAACATATAACGTCACTTCGGCTTCTAATGCAGACCCTAAAACATTATCTCCGCGCAATCGCTCGATTTCTTTGTTCACAACATCGCGCACGGCACGCACTTTTTCCCAATACGCACGATTCATGGTTTCTTTATCCGACAAAGCAATTAAACCTTCATACCAAGTCGCTAAAAACACCGACTCCTCTCGTGCACCTGGCATATATTGCCAAATCTCATCGGCGGTAAAGCTTAAAATCGGCGCCATCCATCGCACCATCGCTTCCATGATATGATACATCGCGGTTTGCGTTGACCGACGCGCCAAACTATTTGCATGTGTCGTGTATTGTCGATCTTTAATGACATCTAAATAAAAACTCCCCAGATCAATTGAACAAAAGTAATGAATCTTTTGATACACAACATGCAAATCATAATGCTCATATGCCGTACAAATCTCCTCTTGCACCTGCCGCGCACAATCAATCGCCCAACGATCTAACATCAATAATTTCTTTTCAGGCACCAAATCTTTTTTAGGGTCAAAACCATGCAAATTCGACAATAAAAACTTGGCTGTGTTTCGAATACGGCGATATACATCAGACGTGCGTTGTAAAATTTGATCGGACACCGGCACGTCGGCTTGATAATCAATCGAGGCAATCCAAAGCCGCAAAATATCGGCGCCCAACTCTTTCATGACCATATCCGGCGATACAACATTCCCTAACGACTTTGACATTTTATGCCCGTGTTCATCGACGATAAATCCATGCGTCACGACGGTGTGATAGGGTGCAACCTCATGAATCGCGCAAGACGTCAACAACGATGATTGAAACCACCCGCGATACTGATCCGATCCTTCTAAATAAAGGTTCGCCGGAAACTTTAATTCTGAACGCGTCGACAATACTGCCGCATGACTAACGCCCGAATCAAACCACACATCCAATGTATCCGTTGTTTTTTCATAAATTTCAGCATCATCACCCAATAAATCTTCGATATTTAATTGATGCCACGCTTCAACACCTTCTTTTTCAACGCGATCAGCAATTTTTAACATGAATGGCACAGTATTAGGATGTAAGTCGCCCGTTTCTTTATGAATAAAAAACGGTATCGGCACACCCCACGTCCGCTGCCGCGAAATACACCAATCCGGACGCTGTGCGACCATGTTCGCAATGCGTATTTGCCCCCAATGCGGCACCCATTTTGTTTTTGCAATTTCATCCAACGCCACATCACGCAAATGCGATTTATCTAATTTAACAAACCATTGCGGCGTCGCCCGAAAAATCAGTGGCGTTTTATGTCGCCAACAACACGGATAACTATGTTGAATCGTTCCTTTATGCAACAATGCATTTTTTTCTTTTAATATTTCCACGACATGATCATTTGCTTTAAACACATGCTCGCCAGCAAACAATAATGTCTCTGGCAAGAAACAACCATTTGACCCAACGGGATTATCAATCAGCAACCCATATTGCTGCCCCGCCATATAATCGTCTTGACCATGACCGGGCGCGGTATGCACGGCGCCTGTGCCTGTTTCAATCGTCACATGCTGACCTAAAATCAATGGAACGGTGCGATCATAAAACGGATGGTGCAATAAAAGATTTTCTAACACTTGACCTGAACATCGACCCATCATTTGGTAATCACTCATGCCATAACGCTGCATCACCGCGCCCAACAATGCTTCGACAACCAACAAATATTCCACCTGACCGTCAACCGAACATTTAACCAACATATATTCCAAATGCGGATTGAGCGCAACCGCCTGGTTCGCAGGCAATGTCCACGGCGTCGTTGTCCAAATCGGCACAAAAATTTCGGGACTATCGATCGTTTCATTTAAATGATGAAATCGTTTTAAAAAAGCTTTTGCATCAACCACTTTAAATCGAACATCAATCGCCGGCGATGCATGATCATGATATTCCACTTCGGCCTCAGCCAACGCCGAACGACAATCGATACACCAATGCACCGGTTTAAATCCGCGCGCGACATGCCCGCCCTCGACCATGTTAGCCAGACTGCGAATAATCTCTGCTTCGTATGCATAATCCATCGTTAAATAGGGATGATCCCAATCACCCAAAACACCTAAACGTTCGAATGCAACGCGTTGCCTTTGAACCTGCTCTGCCGCGTAAACTTGACACGCTTGGCGAAACTCCGCCGTGGAAATTTTTTGTCCCGGCTTACCTTTTTTCTTTTCGACATTTAATTCAATCGGCAATCCATGGCAATCCCAACCTGGCACATAGGGCGCATCAAATCCCGCCATTGTTTTTGACTTCAGCACAATATCTTTTAATACTTTGTTGAGCGCATGGCCCATGTGAATATCACCATTGGCGTAGGGCGGACCATCATGCAAAATAAATTTCTGTTGGGACTTGCGCGCCATGCGTATTTTTTTATATAAATCCATTTGCGTCCAACGCTTTAACATCTCAGGCTCGCGTTGCGATAAATTCGCTTTCATCGGAAAATCCGTGTTGGGCAAATTCAACGTATCTTTGTAGGTCTCTGTCATAAACTCTTACTCCAGAAAAAAATCTTTTGCCATTTGTATATCTTGTTCAATTTGTTTTTTAAGCGCTCTGACTGAAGAAAATTCCACCTCATCGCGCAATTTCTTAAAGAAATTCACACGCATACGACAATCATAGATATCCTGCTTAAAATCAAATAAATGTACTTCAAATTGAATCCGATGTCCACCAATGGTGGGACGCGTGCCAATATTGGCCACGCCAAAAATGGCTTTGGGCGTAACCCCCTCAACTTTGACCGCATACACGCCGCGTACACTCAAACCTCCCGGTGGAATATGTACATTGGCCGTGGGGCACCCAATTTTACGACCACGGCCATCACCTTTGACGACGCGACCACAGACGCGATACGGATGACCCAATAATTCTTCTGCCACGTTTAATTTATTGGCCTGCAAACTTTCGCGAATCAAGGTGCTGCTCACGCGCTGCTTGCGCCAACTAACTGACTCCGGAACTTCCAGCGAAAAATTATATTGTTTAGCCATCTGCTTTAAATAGTCAATATTGCCTTTGCGATCCGCGCCAAAGTGAAAGTCATCACCCACGACCAAATGATCCACTTTTAAATATTTTACCAAAATATTCTGCACAAAATCTTCTGCAGACAACTTCGCCAGCTGATCATTAAACGGCAATATCAACAAGCGATCGATTTCATAATCCATAAAATCGATTGCTTTATCGCGCAATGTACTCAACCGTGTAAAATATTTTCGGCGTAAAAAAAACTCTTGCGGCTGAGGCTCGAATACAATCACTAACGCTTTCTTTTTATGTCCAAACGATAAATATTTAACATGTTTTAATAACGCCTGATGACCGCGGTGAATGCCATCAAAATTACCAATGGTAACGATCGCATGCTGATCGGCAGCAGTGATTCCTTGGACTCCTCTAATAAGCTGCATAGTGTATCCTCAAATCGTCAATTATAAACGTAACCGTGATCCCGCGCCAAACAAACTACCAAAATATATGATCACTGCCCCCAGCAATAAAATAGTCAAATACTCAATGCGCCAAAACCGCTCATGAGAAAACCAAACACTCATATTACCTTTCACAAAAAATAAAAATAACCCCATTAACATATTTGCAATAACTAAACGTAAAAAATAAACTCCCCAGCCTGATTGCGGTTGATAAAGTTTTCGTCGCAACAAAAAAATCAATAATAATGCTACATTAAAAAACGCTGACAACGATGTCGACAATGCCAACCCTACATGCTTAAGCGGAAAAATTAAAATTAAATTTAAAATTATTTTAAGCGTGACAGCGGCAACCGCTATTCTTACGGGCGTAGCAATATCTTGTTTCGCATAAAACGCAGAGGCCAATACTTTTATCAACATAAACGCCGCAATACCCGAAGAAAATGCAATTAAACTTTGTTGCGTCATCAATACATCATTTACATCAAATCGCCCTGTTTTAAACAAGGTCGCCAACAAAGGCCCTGACAGTATCCACAAACCAACCGTTGACGGTACTGCAATTAACAACAGGACGCGCAATCCCCAATCTAATGTGCCAGAAAAAGATGCATGGTCTTTTGCATTATGTTGCCGCGCCAACTTCGGCAAAATAACTGTTGCAATCGCAACACCAAATACTCCTAACGGAAAATTCATTAAGCGTGATGAATAATAAAGCCACGATACGCTGCCCACGGGTAA
>Ga0209541_10014668_pt1 | contig 11787 bp, 14 predicted proteins | sample RifCSPlowO2_01_FD_184027 | JGI IMG/M metagenome (GOLD analysis project Ga0209541, IMG submission 184027) | Groundwater microbial communities from Rifle, Colorado - Rifle CSP2_plank lowO2_0.1 (SPAdes) (version 2) | ecosystem: Environmental > Aquatic > Deep subsurface > Groundwater | place...
TTGGTCGCGACCTGTACCGCCGATACGACATACTCCCCCCCCTGTCTGTTACTCTCACACCCTTTTGGGATATGAGGCCTTGCTCGCCGCGTAGTTCGCGAGCAAGATAATCGCGACTGCAAAAACATACACAACGATACCAATGATCCAATTCATAATATACCCTTCTGTTCGACATTGCCGAACACGATTACAAGCGAATTTACAAAAGCATAACATACTATACCCCTATTTGTCAAGAATAAATTTCTACTAAAAATGCTATATTTTTTGTATTGGCCTCATCGTCTAACGGCTAGGACGAATCCTTCTCAAGGATTAAATCGGAGTCCGACTCTCCGTGAGGTCACAATAGAAATTTGGTTTAAAAAAAGTTATACTTTAACTATGAAGAAAATACTACCCATAATAATTCTAATTCTCATTATTACTAGCTTGACTATGGTCTGGCAATTAAAGAATAGAAAAAAAATAGAAGTGGCAAATTTTGAGGAATGCGCTCGTTTGGGTAATCCGATAATGGAAAGTTATCCAAGACAATGTCGTTTTAATGAAAAAACTTTTACAGAAAATATTGGTAATGAATTGGAAAAAAATAACCTTATTCGTATCACTACACCAAGATCAAATGATGTTATAAAAAGCCCTCTTGAAATAACAGGAGAAGCTAGAGGAGTGTGGTTTTTTGAAGCTAACTTCCCTATCGTACTTACTGACTGGGATGGGTTAATCATCGCAGAGAGTTATGCCACAGCGCAAAGTGAATGGATGACGAAAGAATTTGTGCCATTTAAAGCAACACTCATATTTAAAAATCCTCAATATAAAAACAACGGAACATTGATACTAAAAAAAGATAATCCATCAGGACTTCCTGAACACGACGATGCTCTTGAAATACCAATTTTATTTGATAACACGATTTAAGTAAAATAACTGTATGCAAAAAAAAGTAAAAAAAGTTTTAGTGTTAACTATCGGAATTGTTTTCATATTATTGGGATTATTTGGCTTAGTACTGCCTTTTCTACAAGGAATCGCTTTTTTAATCATCGGCTCTATCCTTGTATCCCTTTATTTTCCAAAAATTCGTCTATGGGTAGATAAACATACAAAAAAATATCCGCATCTATTTGTGATGATAGACAAAATTGAAAAATGGATGACAAAAATTATTGGAGAAATTTAAAAAATTTATTTCTTTTTTAACCACTCTTCGTCTTGGCGAACCAATAAGTTACTTTTGTTTTCTTGATTTAAAAGTATGACCTCTACTATTCGCTCCATGCGCATACCTTGAGAACCTTTGACAAGCACTAAATCCTGATTTTCGATAAAAGTTTTTATAAACTTTCCCGCTTCATTTGAATCTAAAAATTCAAAAATTCTAGATTCTTTCATGCCTAATTCTAACGCACCTTCTTTGATAGCTTTTGCTCTAGGACCAACTACTATCAGTATATCGGCATTTTCCTTTGCAATTTTACCAATATTTCTATGAGCTTCTTCTGTGTGTTTACCTAACTCCAACATATCACCCAAGATAGCGATTTTTCTCCCTATTCCTTTTACTTCACCTAAGGTTTTAAGCGCAGATTCACAGGCAAAAGGAGAAGAATTATAAGTGTCATCAATAATAAGACAATTTTTTATCCCGTTTAATAATCGCATACGCCCTGGTGAAACCTCATAATTCTTAAGTGAATTTACGGCAAGAAGCATATTAAATTTTAAAATTGAAGAAAGCGCAAGAGCTCCGAGAGATGCATAAACATGATTTCTACCGAATACTCCTTCAATAATTACCGGCAAACTATTGCCTCCCTCATCGGCGCGAAAAATTATTCCTTTAGGTGTCCCATTATGATCATAAAAAATACTATCTCCAGAACCCAAAACATCAGCACCCTCTTTGAATCCATAAGTCATCGTCTGATTTTTACTTTTAGTTTTCAATGTAAGTACATCTTCATCGTCTGCGTTTAATATCAAAAAACCATCTTTTTTTAAGGTCTTTACAAGTTTACTTTTTTCGTCTATCAGATTTTTACGTGAATTAAAAAATTCAATGTGTGCTGGAGTCTCTCCTATTGCCGTGATAATAACCACATCAGTTTTAAGCCAAGAAGCAGTATGGTGCATATCTCCTGGTTTGCCTATACCCACTTCCAATACAAGCCATTTAGGATATTTATGAGGTACTAAAAAAAGCCATAGGCCTTTAAAAATATTTTTGAACCATACCAAAGGATTATTCCACCCATTCGGACATCCTAAAATAGTGAGAGGTAATCCTATTTCACTATTATAACTTTTTTCACTTTTACCTTGGATATAACGGCGTAAACCGCATCTTTAGTAGAAGTTTTACCGACTGATCCAGTAATAGCAATAACTTTTGGCTTATATTTGTAAAGTACTAAACGTGATTCGATTTGCAGAATGTAAGCTATTATTTTTTTGAAAATAGTTTTCATAATTCAATTTTACTCATCTCTTTGAGTCTGAAGACTCTCCAAAATCTGAACGACATAACCTTAAATTCATTGAAATGTCATCGATCCGGTGAAATTTCATAATAATTTAATAAAAATTTGGTAATATCCAAAAAAGGGTCAGACCAAGTTGTGGCAGCATAAGGAACACCTTTTGGATTTATCGCATAAAGTAAAACGATAAATTTTGGATCATAAGCCGGAAAATAACCAAAGAAGGAATGGTTGTGTCTGTTTTCATAATATCCCCCAGTGATATTATCCGCAACTTGAGCCGTTCCAGTTTTCACTGCCACGCTAAAATGTTCTAATTTCCCTTGCCCTCCTTTGATTGCCTTATCCATCACCATCACAAGCATTCTGGTTATTTCTTCCGAGGTTTCTTTGGTTATTTTAGCACGAATAGTTGAATACTTATTTTCTATATAACTACCATCATTATATTTTATTTTTTTGACAACATGAGGTGTAACTAAATTGCCACCATTTGAAAGTGAAGCTAATGCTCGTATTAATTCGATTGGAGTAAAAGCTATTCCTTGGCCAAAAGCTGCATTGGCATATTCAATTTCTCGAGGACTGTTTAAATTAGAAACTAAACCACTTGTTTCGTTCGGTAAATCAATCCCAGTTTTATCTTTAATACCATACGAAAGCAAATAATCACGTAATCTTTCTTTTCCTAATTTTTGCGCAACATATACCATTCCAGTGTTAAGGGATTGATTTAAAACTTCTTGCATTGTCGTCTCCGGACCTCTACCTTTTTTATCGAAGTTAGTTATTTCCTTCTTTTCAACAATTACCGAACCTCTATCATTGTAAGTGGTATTAGCCGTAACCACTCCAACATCGATCGCCGCTGCCATAATCAAGGGTTTAACGACAGAACCAAATTCTAAAACATTCTCAACTAACGGATTAGAAAAAGTGGATGTTTTAGTTTTGGTAAAATTATTTGGATTGAAATCGGGCTTAACACCCATGGCATAAATAGATCCATCTTCCGGATTCATAATTATCCCACCAATAGAATCAATTTGATATTTTTCTTTTACTTCGGTTAATTTTTTTTCCAAAAAACCTTGAACTGTTGGTTCAATGGTAATTATCACATCCCCTTCCCGTACTTCATTTGTAAATAAGGTTTTGTTTATATCAGAAAAAACTTCAGCAAAAAAATTAACATAGGGATTATTATTATTCCTAGAAAGCTCATTGTTATATTGTCTTTCAAGACCATAACGTCCACCAAGTTCATTATCTTTATAACCCAGAAGGCCGAGTACATGAGAAGCAAGAAATTCCCCAGGATAAAAACGCCATTTTTCTTTAAAAATATTTACACCAGGAATTTTAAGCAAAGAAACAGCATCGGCCTCTTCTTTAGAAAGATGGCTAATAATTTCTTCATAGGGATCATTTTTCTTTTCTGTTTTAACCACAAAATCATCATGATCAAGAATGACTATTTTATTTATTTTATTAAATACATCTTCTGAATCAATAATTTTATTGGGATTAATTGCTATTTTAAATCCAGTGGTCTGAGTGGCAGCTGAGATAAGCTGTCCATCTTTGCTTTCAAAAAAAATAGTTCCGCGCTCGTAAATATTATTAGAGGGCGTAGCGTATTGACGATCTGCGGATTCTGAATAAGCGTTACCATGCACAATTTGCACTAAAAAAAGCTTTGCTACTAAAATCAAAGAAAACAATACCAAACACAAAAGAACAATTCTAGATCTGGAAAGAAAACTATATGTCATTTTGAAGCATTTTTATATTACCAAATGATTCTGAAAGAGATTTAAAATGGGGAGTTTTGTTTATAGATCCATAACCAAGAGATTTACGAGTTGCGAATATTGTTTTTGCTTCTTTAAACCCTAAAGAATATGAAAGAGTAAGATCAACATTATCAGACATTGATAAATAAGTAAGCTCTAAATTTCGAACTTCATTTCCAAGAGCACGCGCATCTACTTCAAGATTTCGACGTTGCACAATATTAGAAACCATATTTCCTAAAAGAAAAACATATAAAAATGCAAGAATTCCGAAAGACCAAAAAATAAACCGAAATGTAATTCTTTCGATATCATTATTTATGATGTTTGCATCTCTGACATATATATTTAATTTTGAACTTATTTGTTTCATGATTATACAATCTTTTCTAAAACTCTTAACTTCGCGCTTCTCGATCTGGGATTATTTCTAATTTCGTTATCATTTGCTAAAATTACTTTTTTATTTATTAATTTGGCTTCGTTTTCAATCTCTTTTGTTTTATAAAATTTCTTTACTATTCTATCCTCTAAACTATGAAAGGAAATTACTGAGATTCTTCCGCTTTTTTTTAAAAACTTAAAACCTTTAGCAATCCCCTCAGTAAATGCTCCCAATTCGTCGTTGACTGCTATTCGTATCGCTTGGAAAGTTTTTGTAGCAAAATGTAGTCTTCCTTTTTTATACAACTTAGGCACTGCATTTTCGATTATTCTAACTAAATCAAAAGTGGTTTTAATTTTTGCCTTTTGCCTAGCTTCGATAATTCCTTTGGCTATTTTTCTAGAAAATCTTTCCTCACCGTAGCCGTAAATAATATCAGCCAAACTTTCTTCACTCCAAGTATTTACAACATCAAATGCTGTTACATCTTCTGGGCAAGGATTTTCTTTCATAGTCATGAGCAATGGCTCATCTTTCATAAAAGAAAATCCTCGCCCAGAATTTTCCAATTGATCAGAACTTAAACCTAAATCAAAAATTATCCCGTCAACTTCTTTAATACTTTCTTTTTCTAAAACTTTATCTAAATCCCTGAAATTTGTATTGAAAAAAGAAACATCACAATTTAAGTCTGTAAATTTTTCCTTCATTTCTCTGAAGGTATTCTTATCCTGGTCCAGAGCAATTATTTTTACTCCAGGATATCTTTTACAAATCTCAAAACTGTGTCCTCCACCTCCGAATGTAGCGTCTACGACAACAAGTTTTCTATCAAATTTGGGGTTTAAATTTAAACCATCTATTGTTTCTTGTAAAAGAACTGTCCGATGCTTGCTTTCCATTTTATTTCCCCTCATTTCCAAGCTTTTCCGCTAATTGTTCCGCTTGTTTTTCCACAATTTCCTTCTGTGCCGACCAAGTCTTTTCACTCCAAACTTCAACTCTATCCTCTACTCCGATAATTGCCGCTGAATTTTTTAAACCAATTCTTTCTTTAAGGAAATCCGGAATTAATATTCTTCCAATCGAATCCACTTCAATTTCCGCCGCTCGACCAAACATAAATCTATTGAAACTTCTTTTATCCGCTTTTAAAAAAGATAAATCAGAGTCCGAATCAGAAAGTCTTTTACTCACTTTGCTCCATTCTTTAATTGTAAAAATAAATAAACATTGATCTAACCCGGGTGTGATAATAATTTTTTTACCCATCTCTTTTCTGAATTTTACCGGCAAGGAAACTCTGTTTTTTTCATCTATAGTATGTATGTATTCGCCGATAAGCATAAATTTATTTTTTCTTGAAAAATTACTTATTAACAGATTTCCCACCTTTTCCCACTTGATATACATTATATTCCACATATAAAGTAACACCAAGCTCCATCTGTGGATAACTTTTGATTAACAAAAAACTCGCTTGTGTTATGGTGAAGATAAGCCATGAGTCGGTTTCTGATGCCTGTCCAAAGATGGATTCCCTTCCATCACCAAGCCTCAGTTGCTGGGGAGCACCGGCTCATGGCCCTTAGACCCTAGTTTAGGGTCTAAAATATCGGTGGATAAAACCACCAAAAATCGCCTCGGTTGCTTCGCAATCGGGGCATCAATGTTTATAGAGAAATTTTTATAATTATTTTACAGCTTCTTTAAATCTTTTTAGTAGAAAATCTTTTGGTAGAACAGAAAGAAACCAGCCAGCTTTTGGACCGCTTCCCTTACCGAGAATAGAAAGGTAAATAGCACTAAAAAGTTGTTTGGGTTCGATGTTTAGGGAAGTTTTTATTTCATGAAGTTTGCTATGCAATTTTTGTCCATCTAAATCTTTTTCTATTTCTAAAAATAATAATACTTGAGTTAGAGATTTTTTTTGCTCAACAGACAAATTTTTCGCCAATTCTGGTAATTTTTCTTTAATTTCAAATTTATAGTCTTCTGGTGCATAAGTAGTAAGCCACTTCTCCGCGTATTTTTTTCTAATTTCTAATTCTTCAATGTCAGTTTTTTCTAAAACTCTTCCTTTTTCTATTTCTATTTGTTTTTTAATATCAACATGAGGCATTTGAATTAGATAAGCAATTTCAGAAAAACGTGGCAAAATTCTTTTGGTAATATTTCCCCTTTCCTGCGGCAAATGAACAAAAGGGAAAAGTCGTGTAAAATCATCTTTGACACCGGCAAAATATGATTCAGCAAATTTGTCGTAAGTATCAAAAAGAATTGGAATAGTATCACCATCAGGAATAAAATCGATGGTCCTTTTTGGATCTTTTTGGATCAAAAGTAAGCGTAAAATATGCGGAGGTAAAAGATCAGCAACTTCACGAGAAGATGAACCCGCACCCTTAGATGAAGACATTTTTTTACCACCAACATTAAAAAATTCGTAAGGAATATTAAGTGGTGGTTCACGATTAAAAACCTCACGAGAAATGCTATCGGCAATCTCTCTGGCACCACCTTTGGTAGAATGATCTTTTCCTCCACCTTCAATGTCCACCTTGAGCACAGAAAATTTTGCCGCCCATTCCACTTTCCAAGGAAGCTTTGCTTTGCCATCAAAAGGAGAAATTTTACCTTTATACCCACAACCTTTTGCCCACTTCACAAAGTCTCCGCACTCATATAAAACCATCTCCCCGTCAAACGAGCTTGCTCTGGTCGTTCCTACTTTTCCACATTTTTCACAAATTACAGAAAGAGGGAGCCAAGATTCTTCTTTCTGTGAATTTGAAATCCTTTTATAAATTTCTCGTATTTTATCAGCATTTAAAAGTGCAGTTTTTATAATAGAATTATATCTTCCGGAACGATATAAAAAGCTTGAGCGATAGTACTCCGGGGTAAAACCAAGTTCAGAAATTACGCCTGCAAATTCATTTCCAAAATATTCTGCATAATTTTCCGCCTTACCGTCCGGAGAAGGAACATCACATAAAGGCTTACCCATATATGGAAGAAATTTTTCTTGGTCTAAATATACTGGTAATCCATCCATTGGATCAAAATCGTTAAATTCAAAAAGATATTTGCAGGCAATTTTTTGTTCTTTTAAAAATTCTTCAATAATGCCATGAATAGCAAGTCCTCGCAAAGAACCAACATGAACACGTCCAGAAAGCGTCTTTTCATCTCGAATGATAAGCGGGATACCTGCTTTTATTTTTTCTTGATAGAGAGTTTCAGCTTTTTTAGATATTGTATCGGCCCAATACATATTTTAAGAATACCACATTCAGAAAAGAAAACTCAGAAAATAATCAGGATACATTGATTATTGTATAATTTACTATTCCACTTGGAGTTTTAAAAGAGATATTATCACCTTTCTTTTTCCCAAAAAGTGCTTCACCAAAAGGAGATCTATTGGAAATTTTACCTTTTGCCATATCCGCTTCTTCAGACCCCACTATTACATAATTCTTTTTTTCTTTAATTCCTTCTTTTTGCACAATTATACTAGAACCAACTTCAATAGTATCTCCTCCACCCCCCGAAACAGTCTGTGAGGACTTTAAGATTTGTTCTATTTTGACAATACGTTCTTCAAGTTTGCCCTGATCTTCGCGAGTTTGATGATATTCTGCATTTTCTGATAAGTCGCCTAACGATTTGGCATACTCCAAACTTGCTAAAATTTCTTTTCTTTTAGGTCCTTTTAAATCTTCTAGTTCAACTTCCAATGCTTTTCTTTTTTCTTTAGTTATATAATTTCCCGCCTGTTGCATAATTTGTTAATCTTATCTTTTTTTTTGAAAAAGTCAATTATACTTTTTCAAAAGCTTGCTAAAAATCATTTTTATGATAACCTATATCAATATGGCAAGAACAGTAATAGAAGTGAAGAAAAACCCAAATGAAAATAATTCAAGTGTTTTACGTCGTTTTTCACGCAAAATTCAGGAATCAGGAATCATTCGTAAAGTAAAAGGTTCTCGTTATAATCTCAGAAAAGAATCAAAACTGAAAGTAAAAAAGAGCGCACTAAAAAGAATGGGGCGAAGAAAAGAAATAGAAAAACTCCGTAAGTTAGGCAAAATGACATCGAAGTAAAAAATATGCGTTTTGAAAAATTAAAGGAAAAATCCTTTGACACAATAACGCTCAAACGTCATGAACGAGAATCCTCATTCATGCGCTCTTCGTTTGTTAATGTAAAAAACAATATTCTGGGTAAACAATATTCCCTATCCATTGCGTATGTTTCTGAAAAAAAATCTAGAGAAATAAATAAAAAGTATCGAAAAAAAGACAAAGCAACTAATGTCCTTTCTTTTTCTTTGCGTAAAAATGAAGGAGAAATTATATTATGCCCGGCTGTCATAAAACGAGAGGCGAAAAATTTTGAAAAAACTTTTCGCCAATTCTTGGGTTTTTTAGTTATCCACGGAATGCTTCATTTGAAAGGAATGAAACATAGTAGTACAATGGAAAGAGAAGAGAAAAAATATGATCAGAAATATTTCTATCGGAATAGACGTAGGCTCCTCGACGACAAGAGTCGTGGTAGGAGAATTCTTAAAAGGAGAAAAAAATCCTAAGATTATTGGTGTAGGCGAAACTGAAACGCGAGGGTTGCGACATGGATATGTCGTTGATTCTCCTTCCGCAATAATCTCGGTAAAAAATGCCGTATCGATGGCTGAAAAAACTTCAGGTATAAAAATAAAGCGCGCATTTATTTCGGTTGGTGGTATAAGCTTGCGAGGAGAATTTGGTTCTGGTTCAGTAATTATTTCTAAAGCGGATGGTGAAGTTACTAATTTAGACATTAATAAAGCACTGCAAGATTGTGAAGATAATTTGAACTTGAGTAATAAAAAGATTATTCAAATATTTCCTGTTTCTTTTCGACTTGACGGGAAAGAAGTATTGGGCCGTTTAGAGGGCATGCGCGGAACCAAGCTTGAAATAAAAGCTCTTTTTATAACATATTCCATGCAACATTTGGAAGATTTAATCGCAGTAATAGCTGGAGCAGGAGTGGAAACTATAGATATCATCGCTTCACCCATAGCTATCGGTCAAATTGTATTATCTGAAAAACAAAAAATTGTAGGAGTGGCGTTAGTTAACATAGGCTCTGAAACAGTATCTCTTTCTGTTTTTGAAAATGGATTACCGATGTCAATCCATACTTTTTCCATCGGCTCTTCTGATATTACAAACGATATCGCATTAGGATTCAAAATTCCTCTCGAAAAAGCGGAAAGCTTTAAGCAAGGAAATATTGAAGAAGATTTTTCAAAGAAAAAACTGGACGAAATTATTGAAGCACGACTTTCCGATATTTTTGAATTAATAGAAAATCATTTAAAGAAAATAAAAAGATCGGAACTTTTACCAGCAGGTATTGTCTTTGTTGGTGGGGGTGCAGGTATTTTAGGACTCGAAGAATTCTCGAAGTTCGCATTGAAACTCCCTTCCAGTATAGGAACAACCGAGATTTTCGGCAATTCAAAAACAAAACTTCGCGATTCATCTTGGTTTGCAGCCCTCGGCCTTGTGATATCGGGCAGAGATAATAATGGTTACTCCGAAGGTTCATTTTCTAATCTCTTCAAAGATATAAAAAATACAGTAAAATCAAGCATAAAACAGTTAATGCCATAAACAACTGAATATTGCATTTTGGATTCTAATTTTTAAAAAAAGTAAAAACTTTACTTTTTTTTACTTTCTGATAGTGTAGTATTTATATAAGTTAAATCATTAACAAGTAAAATTATGCCAAAAATAAATCAAGCAATAGAGAGTTTTGCCCGCATTATGGTCATCGGAATAGGAGGATCTGGTAAAAATGCTATTAACCATATGATAAATTCTAAGGTTAAAGGAGTAACATTTATTTGCATGAATACCGACACACAAGATCTACATCATTCTTTGGCTGAGAAAAAAATCCACATAGGAAAAAATCTTACAAAAGGTCTCGGTGCTGGAATGGATCCGGAAATTGGAAAGAAAGCAGCCGAAGAAAATAAATCGGAAATTCAAGATGTTATCAAAGGAGCCGATATGATTTTTCTAGCCTGCGGAATGGGTGGAGGCACAGGCACGGGTGCAGCTCCTATTATTGCTCGGGCGGCAAAAGAACAAGGCATACTCACTGTCGCTGTTACCACTAAGCCTTTCTTTTTTGAAGGCAATCATAGGATGAAAATAGCTGAAAAAGGAATCGATGATTTATCAAAAGAGGTGGATGCAATTATTATTATTCCAAATGATAAATTACTCCAATTAGCCGATAAAAACACTAATTTTAAAGATGCTTTCAGTAGTTGCGATGATGTTTTACGTCAAGCGGTAGAAGGTATTTCTAACCTTATCACGACCCCCGGTATTATTAATGTTGATTTCGCAGACATCAAAGCTGTTATGTCGGATGCCGGAAGCGCATTGATGGGTATCGGTACCGCATCAGGTGAAAAACGCGCGGAAAAAGCTGCCCTTGCAGCGATTAATTCTCCTCTTCTGGAAATTTCCATCCATGGCGCTAAAGGAGTGCTTTTTGCCATTTCCGGCGGAGATGATATCACCATTCATGAAATTCAAGAAGCGGCTAAAATAATTACGGAATCAATCGACAAGGATGCAAAAGTAATTTTTGGTACAATTCGTGATGAAAAATTAAAAAAAGGCGAATTAAGAGTTACGGTTATTGCTACTAATTTTCCTACTGACATGCCTAAAAAAACCCTCTTTAGCGGAACATCGACCATGAATCAAACATTACTCAAAGAGGAAAATGCAACTACAGCTAAAAAAGAGATAAATAATAGTATCAAAAGTGGAAACTTGAACAATAACGATTTCATAAAAAAAATGGATAAGAAGATAGAGGATATTATTGTGGAAGACGACACGGACGACTGGAGCGCTGTTCCAGCATTTTTGAGACGCAATAAAAAATAATTATTATATTCGCGTATAATTTGATATAATTTAAAAATGACTTACGATTTAATAATAATCGGAGGCGGACCGGCTGGTGCGGCGGCGGCGGTATATGCTTCTCGTAAAAAACTTCAGACACTTTTTATAACAGCCGAATGGG
>Ga0209541_10014669_pt1 | contig 11787 bp, 2 predicted proteins | sample RifCSPlowO2_01_FD_184027 | JGI IMG/M metagenome (GOLD analysis project Ga0209541, IMG submission 184027) | Groundwater microbial communities from Rifle, Colorado - Rifle CSP2_plank lowO2_0.1 (SPAdes) (version 2) | ecosystem: Environmental > Aquatic > Deep subsurface > Groundwater | place: Rifle...
TGACGGTTAAATTGTTAAAAGTAATGGCAGGGGATCCTGAGCCTGTAAGAACAGAAGTTTTGGTGGCATCATTAAAGACCACTGTGCCGGAGTTATGGTTAAAGGTGGCATTATTGGTAAAATTACCGCCAATGGTTAAAGTGGCAGGGGCGGTAAAGATACCGGAGGAGATAGTAAGATTACCATTTATGGTTAAAGAAGCAAGACCGTTATTAGTAGTAGCCGCACTGGCCAGACTGGAAATCTCGGAAGATGTCAATATTCTGTTATAAATTCTCGTTTCATCAATATAACCTTTATAGAGGTAACCTCCGCTTCCATAGCGTCCGAAATTAAGATCTCGGGCTTTGCTTGCCGGTACTGTACCCTGGGCAGATGGATCTAAAGTCCCATCAATGTACATTGATACATAGGCAGTGGAATTAATGGTAATAAGTACATGATGCCAGGTATCGTCTAATACAGCGTTAGTGGAAGTCATAATCACGGTACTGTTTCCCACTGCCACACTGACTTTATTATTATTAGCAGTATTGTTGAGAAGAATAGTCCATTCATTATTACTGCCTTTTTCTATTATTCGGGCCCATTGAACCATGCTGTTGGCAGTACCTTTAACCCAGAAAGAGATAGTTTGCTCGGTCCAGTTATTAAGACTGGCTGAGTTAGAAACAAAGACATAATCATTGCTGCCATCAAAATAACCGGCATTATTAAGTTTGCCAGCGGCTCCTCCCGTAGGCCCGGTTCCATTTGGACACGATTGACCACCATTATTATTGCTGGAAGAATCAGTCACAGTTAAAGTAGAACAATCATTAGTCCAGGAAGCTTCATCCATGGCCCAATAGCCTTGAAGTCCACTAACTAAGGTGTTAGGACCCAAAGTATCATTACTATCAGTAAAATTAACTGTCAAATTAGAATATGTCCAAGAAAAAGGCGAGTACTCATCAGCTTGTCCATCGCCATTTCCTTTATAGGTAACCGTGGAACCGGCATTTAGAGTGGGAGTGGTGACAGAACCCTCAGAACCAATAAGCTGTAGATTTCCCCCGTCTTCAACAGTAAATGTTCCTCCGCAGGTAAAGCTTTTACCGTTTAAATCAAATGTTCCTTCCACCACAGTACAGTTTTCTGTAGTGGTGGTTAAACTGGTAGAAAGAGAGGCAGAATTACCGGATTTGTTAATTTGTAAAGGAGAAGAAAATGTATTGGCAGCATTTTGGGAAATTGCCTGGGTATTTCCTCCGGTTAAGGCCACTGTTAAATTAGCCCCGCCAAAAGCATCTGTAGTACTCATGGAAAAATCCCCCTGGACAGTTAAGGTATATGATGAGGCAGGATTACTGACTACTCCGTCGGTTCTGGTCAAGGCTCCGGTTGAAGTACAATTGCTGGCAAGGACAGTTAATCCTGTTGCACTTGTTTTACTGATAGTTACTGAAGAGAAAGTAACTGTCCCACAGGTTAAGGTTGAGTCATCTTGGCTGCCTGTTCCATCTAAGGTTAAAGCCAGATTATTAGGTAACAGATTGCCGGTATTATCCAGGTTTCCCGCAACATTTAAAGTAGTTAAAGAAGCAGCAGTTAAGGTTCCTCCGCTTAAGGTTATACTATCGCCAACTACTCCGTCATTATTCATATCCCAGGTGGTGGTACTGGTCATGGTTAAGGAAGCTCCGTTGTTTTGTGTATAACCGCCGTTTAAAGTCCAGGTAGCACCGCTTAAGGTAATGGCTCCGTTGTTGGTAATCACTGATGCTGAGCTGGTCGGACTGGAGCCTAAGGGAATGGTACAGCTAGAGCCAATGGTTACGTCTCCAGAACCAGTTTTACTGATAGTGACTGAAGAAAAGGTCACTGTCCCGCAGGTTAAGGTGGAATCATCAGCGCTGCTTGTTCCATCTAAAGTTACTGCCAGGTTATTGGGTAGCAGATTACCGGAGTTATTAAGGTTTCCCTCCAGATTAAGGGTGGTTAAAGAAGCAGCGGTTAAGGTGCCACCGCTTAAGGTTAGAGTACCACCAAGCGTTCCGACATTCATATCCCAGGTAGTGGTACTGGTCATGGTTAAGCTTGAGTCGGTATTTTGAGTATAATTACCAGTTAAAGTCCAGGTAGCACCGCTTAAGTTAATCGTCCCGTTGTTGGTTAAAGTCCCCACAGTAGAAGTTGGACTTGAGCCTAAGGGAATGGTACAGGCAGAACCAACTGTCACATCTCCATAACCTGTTTTGCTGATGGTGACTGAAGAGAAGGTAGCTGAATTGCAGGCTAAAGTACTATCATCTGCGCTGCTTGTTCCATCAAAGGTCACGGTGCCGGAGTTAGCAGTAAATGTGCCGCTGGTGATGGTAAAGTTTCTTTCCACTGACAGGGTGGCGGAGGTGGAAGTAAAGGCCCCGCCTGATAAACTGAAAGCCCCGTCATTGATGTCAATATTGCTGTTTCCACCATTGAAAGTACCGCCTGCTTGAGAAAAACCACTGGAGCCGATTGTGACAGTGATCCCCGTATTTTGGGTAATAATGCCGGAATAAGTTGAGGCAATGCTGATTCCTGCTACAGAAACAGCAGCATCTATGGCTACATTGGCGGTGGAGGTAGAGTTAAAAGTAGCAATATCAGCAGTCCCGGGACAACCACCTGTCCCTGTTCCTCCTGACCAGTTGGTACAGGTTGACCACAGTCCATCTCCTCCTCCATTAGTCCAGGTAGCAGTGGCAGCCATAGTCAACTTGGCCCAGACAAAAAGGCCAAGAAAAAGGAGAATTAAGGCTATGGCCAGATAAATTAAAAAGCGGTTACGTTTAAATACTTTCATATTTTTAATTGCTGATCCGGGTAGTACCCTGGATTTTGGTAGTTCCTTTGATCAAGATATCTTTGATGGGATTACTTAGAATTGTTTGATAGCGGACTCTTTGGGGGTCACTGTTATTTTCCGTCCAAACAACAAATACCCCGGCAATGGTATTGGCTGCCGAAGCGTAATTTATGGTGGGAATAGCGGTCATCTCTACCCCGACCGGGGTGGTGGTGTAGGCAGTGGTCACCCTGGCCCGGACATAATAATAGGCTGTCCCTTCACCGTTAATTTGGGTGGTGGCCCAGTCCGTGTGAGGGTTAAAAGTGACGTATCCGTCACCGTCAAAGCTTTTGTTACTGTAAGCAAAATAAGTTGTCAGCGGCATCCAGGAAGACCCGTTATAATATTCCCAAGCAACTATTCCGGCGGCCCCGCTGGTGGAAACGTCAAAAGAGACAGCGTCAAATTTCTCATCCATCCCAAAATAAATAATATCCCCCACTCCGGCAGGCATGGCTACATCAGCCGAGCCGGTATCGCCGGCATCGGTGGTATCATCGGTATAAGCAGAAGAGATATAGGTCCAGACTTTATCAAAAACAGTATGCTGGGATACAATAGCGGTGGAGTTGGTGTCAAAGTTGGCAGTGGCAAAAGGAGACACCCCTTTTTTATAAACCAGCTTATTCATATCCATGGCGGTTAAGCCGCCGGCGAGGCCGGTGGTTTCACCGTAGACTACCCAGACACTGGTGTTGTCTGTTGCCAGGGTCACGTATTGGTCAGAAGCAGCGGCAGAGGAAACCGTGGCCAGGGATGACCAACTGGAGCCGTTATAAAAAGTAAAATAAACGATAGTTCCGTCATTGGCAGCCAGATAAATATTGCCGGAAGAATCGCTTACGGTCGCAAAATTGGTGCTATTGATGGAAAAGGTGGTGCTGATGGTGGCTTCGGCGTTCCAAGTGGTTAAACCGTCGGAGTCGGCCCTGTTTCTCCATTTCAAATCTCCGCCAGATCCCTGGTCGGCATAGATTACTCCGATGTTGCTGCCGTAACGGACAATAGTCGGCCGGTGCCAAGAAGAACTGGTGCCTGCCGTATCCAAAGTAGCTACTGACTCTGTCCAGGTAGGAGAAGCGCTTAAGCCATCAGAATAATAAACAGTAATTCCATAGTTTGTCGCATCTGCGTATCTGGTGGCCAGCCACAGCCTGGTGGTGCCTTCCAGCTCCAAACCTGCAAAATGGTAGGCAGTGGTCGAGCTTGACCCGTCCAAAACTGTTTGGGCAGCTCCCAAAGTCCAGGAAGACCCGTCATAAGTCAGCTTCCGGTAAAAGACATCATCGGTATTATTTCTGGGATATGAGGCTGAAGAATAGACCACGTAGATATTATCGAAGGAATCAACTCTGGCATCGGCATACATGGCATTGCCGTTTACGGTACTGGTGTTGATACCGGAATCCAGTTGGCCCCCGCAGGTCCAGGTAGAGCCGGAGTCAGTGGAATAAAGCCAGGTTAGGCCCTTGTTATTGTTGGTGGTGGTGGCCGGGCCGCAAACAAGATCGTCAGACCCCTGGACAAAAGCATGCAGGGTGCCGTTAGATGTTCTAACTAGGTGCTTCATGGTTGGTGTGTAGGTGGCCCAGGTGGTTGAGGAATAGGCTGCTATGGTAGGAGAAATAGCTGAAGTTGCAGCCGGGGCGGTGGAGGCGGTGACAGAAACAGCGGCATAACGGATCCGCACCGGTGAAGAAGCATTCTCTGTCCAAACAGCATGGATTTTATTGCTGGAAACCGCAGGGGTCACGCTGTACGAGTTGATCCCTGGCATTGAGGCCATCTGTAACCCCACCGGGGAGGAAGTGGTATAGTTGCCGGTGGCTCTGGCCCGGATATAATAATAGGCCGTGCCTTCAGAATTAACCTTAGCTGCCACCCAATCGCCCGGCGCGGTGAAAACTCCCCAGCCGTCGGCAGTTAGGTTGGTATTGGAAGAGGCGGTAAAAGTCAAAGCGCTCCAGGTAGTGCAGGCAGTATTAACGTCAACCGCTGAGCAGTATTCCCAGGTGGCTGTGCCACCTACCCCGTTGGTGGACAGGTTCCAGGCGACGGCGTCAAAAATCTCAGATTTTCCAAAATAGGCGATATCGTCTGTGCTGGTAATCATTTGAGTGTCGGCGGAGGTGGTGTTGCCGGCATCAGTAGTATCGTCTAAATAAACCGAGGCCACATAGCTCCAGTATTTATCAAAAACGCCGTGGTATGAGGCAACCGGCGTGGCTGCAGACCAATCTTCGGTTGAAGAACTAGGAGGAGTGACCTTCTTATAAATCAGTTTGGAGTGGCCGGACAAACCGGCAGTATCTTCCGCAAAAAACCAGAGGTTAGTACCGTCGGTGCTCAAAGCTATGGGATTTCCGTAGACGTTAAAGGGGACTGTCCGCTCTTGCCAGGTCGAACCGTTATAGATAATTATACAACCGCCTATCCCTAAACACAGGTGGGGAATATAAATTTTGCCTGAAGCATCACCAATAGCGTTGTATTCACCGCTCACAGGATAAGCACCGGTACCGGGCCCGTCTTCTGTTGACCAGCTGGTTAAGCTGTCAGTGTCGGCCCTAAACCGCAGATAAATATTAACGCTTCTTTTGTAGACAACTCCGATCTTTGAACCGAAACGGACTATGTAGGGGTAGTAGTCACCACTGCTGCTGTATGCCGTGGCCAGGGCAGTGGAAGAGGCTGTCCAGGTCGGGGTAGCGGAAAAACCGTCCGAGTAATAAACGGCGATTTGATAGTTTGTCCCGTCTTGGTATCTGGTGGCCAGCCACAGCCTGGTGGTACCTTCAATCTCCAACACTGCATAGTGGTAACCGGTGCCTGTCCCTGATCCGTCCAAGGCCGTTTGGGCCGCCTCCAAAGTCCAAGTTGCACCTGCGCCTTTGGTCAGCTTTTGGTAAAAGACATCGTAGGCGTCATTTCTGCCGGTAGTTGCCACAGAATAAATTACATAAATGTTATCCGATGAGTCTTTGACGGCATCGGCGTACATTAAGTTGGTAGTATTGGAAGAAAGCTGGCCCTGGCAGGTCCAGGTGGAGCCGGAGTCGGTGGAGTTAAACCAAAGCAGGCCGGATTTTGACTGACCTCCACAGGTAGCGGTTTGGGTGCCAACTTGTTGAAAAGTGTGCAAAGTGCCGTCAGAGGTTTCGACAATATTTTTTTTGCCGCCACTGCCGGTACCGGTATCTGAAGTGGTATTTACGACTACGGTTGGATCAATCACGATAGGGTATGATGCTTGAAGCAGGAAGCTGGAAGCTAGAGTTAAGGTGTAAAAATTATCTTTCAGCTCTCCTTTGATCTCTCCTGATTTACCCTGGGCATCTTTGAGGGTAGGAGGCTCTATGGACCAGACAACCTGGCCCTGAGCATCAGTAAAAGTATATGTTCCCTGGCCATCATCTTTTATCTTTAAACCATTACTTTCTACCTGGAAAGGAATGGTTAGAGTGTTTGGGGTAGTGGGGGAGGTCAGGTCTGGTTTTTTATCAATAATAAATTCTTCTTTAATTCCTGTTGGGGAAACAGTGTGTCTTAAGGTCATCGGTATACCCAAGATGGTAACTGCATATTCAATAGTGTCTTCTTCAGCTTTGATCACTTTGGCGCTTTCATCCAGGGTAAATTTTAGAAAATAATTATCCTTCTTAATTTCATAAGAAGGCTTGTCTGTCCCTTTTTGGCTGAATAAAGCTTGGGTATTAGGAGCAATTTGGGCCTGGTATTGGTAGGAGGTGTTGGGGTCGTTGGGGGTGTTGGTAAGTTTGGGAGCAGGAGCAGAGAGAGTGGCAATGGTGGAGACTTTACCGGTTTGGGGCTGGGATATAGGTCTGGAAGATTGGTAAAGTTTTTGGTAAAGGAAAAAGCCTACTGCTACTAATCCCATTAGTCCGATAAGTCCTATCAGTCTGATATTTTTCATAGGTCGGATCTCCTTTTTTCCAGGCGGGCTCTAAAAAGATTCTCGGTAAAACCACCCTCTTTAATAAAGGCTTCTTTTAGGGCTTGTAGCTGTTTGTCTAAAAGATAGTTAGCCTGATGGATGAGACAGATTAAAACGTTGGCTGCTTCTTCTGGATCGGCAAGATAGGACTGATAAGTCTTATAAGCAGAGCTTGTCAGCTCGCTTACAGCTTGCTGATAGGTTGTATCAGACCTATAACAAAGCGCTCGGATTTTCCTCGCGCTAGGATTATCTTTGTCCCAAAGCAACAAAGATCGTTGTCTTAAAAAGTCTTCATAGTCAATTAGCAATTCCTCAAGCGAAGCTCGTGCTACTCCTACCAGTTTAATTTCACTTTTTTTAGAAACAGCAGAAGCTTCCGAACCCTCGGCAATATTTTGTCTGCCGGAGCGGGCAGCTTGTATCATCTGATCAATTGTCCGATAGGACAGATTGGACTTATCAGTCAGATAAGTCTTGCAAAATTCGACCGTTAGGTCGTAAATTAAAGTAGTAGTTTGGTAGGACTTCAGCGTCCGGTAACCCCCGTGTCTTTTCTGATCTGTCTTATAGGTCTTATCTGTCATATAGGTCCTATTTAGAATCCAATATTACCCAATTAAATCTAATATCAGAACTAAATGGTTCTTCCAGACTGACTACAAAGCCTGAACCACTAATGATTTCAGACATAATCAATGATTGTCCTCCGGTGGGAGTGGTAGGAGTCAGGAAAACTTTAGATTTTTCAGTTATAGCTTCAGTAAATACCGGAATCTCCAAACTTCCTGCCGGAATAATGGCTTCACCCAGAACCTCAGGCGGCAATTCAATCTTTTTCACTGCCAAAGTACCTGTTTCATCAATGGTGACAGCTCCATTGAAGAGATCAACCGGGCCTGCCAGCGAGCTATTTTGTATATATAAGGTGCCTAAGGTAGACAAGGAATTTCCGCTTATTGACATAGTCCCGTCTACTGTTAGATCTCCGGCAATTAGGGTGCTCCCCATAGTAGTGGTCCCTAAAGATTTAAGGGAGTTTTGGACATTTAAGTCATAAGCTGTTAGCTGGCCTGAGACAGTTGCCTCAGAGGTAACAGTTAGATCTACCAGTTGGGCAGATTGGGTGGCCAAAAGGATTTCAGGAGGAGTCAGGTTTAACTCCTCAACATCGGATCTGGTTTGAGCAAGCTCGGCCGCAGCAGAAGCCAGTTGTTCAGCCAAACTTTGGGTAGTGGCAGATTGTGAAGCAATGTTGGATTCCAGTGAAGCTAGGTTGGCCCGCTGCGACTCTAGGCCTGCATCGAGGCGAGCTGACTGGGAAGCCACAGTAGTCTCTAAGTTGGCCAGTTGGGCTGAAGTAGTGGACTCTTGGGCTTGGACTCCCAACACAGCTGTGGAGATGGAATTGAGAGAAGATAATACATCTATATCATATCCTCCCGTGGTACTCGTGATACCCGTACCACCCGTGGTATTTATTAAATTAGCCAGGGAAGAGGTGGTAAAGTCTACATCAGCAGAAAGGGTTATTTGATCAGCTTGCAGCTTAGGAACGTTTAGAGTTCCGTCATCGCTGACTGACAGACTGGTGGAGAGGGCTGAAGATGAAGCTTGCTGGGCGATCAGAGAATTAATTTCTGCCTGTTGCTCTTTAACCCCTTCAATTAAAAGCGCTGTCAGTTTTTCATAATGGACACCGAAGTACTGTTCTCCTGCCTCATTGGTGATGGTAAAAGTAGCCTCTGGTAATATCGGTAATAAATCTTGGGCGATAACACCTAACCTTTTCTTGGCTCCGTCCGGCTCATCCAGCATATTATATTTAAAGCCATTAATTTGGGAGATAATATCCAAGGGGTTTTCAATTGCCTCCAGGTTTTTCTTTAAACGTATATCAGAACCCTGGACACCAAAGGTACCGGTGGGGTCGTCTTTATAGACAGCCGTATCTCCATCAGCAGTCCAGGTTTGCATGACGATCCTGCCGGCCACATCCAGTTTCTGGGCCGGACTCGTAAAGCCAATGCCGACGTTACCATCTGCGGCAATTCTCATTTGTTCTGTACTGTTTGTAGCAAATACCATAGGAGAATTTTCTTCATTCCAAATCAAAACGTTTGAAGTGTTATATTGAGACCCCAGTACAAAACCATCAGTGTTAGTTGTGCCAGTTGTGGAATTTGTAAATTGCAGATAGGAATTGGCAGTAGTTGTATTAATTTGTAATGGGAAGTTAGGACTGGTTGTCCCGATGCCGACATTGCCATTGTCTAAAATCCCAAACTGTCCGGCAGAAGAACCTATATAGGTATGTAGCCCTGTAGAGGTATTGGTATTCCTGACATCCAGTTGAGCTATGGGAGACTGAGTCCCAATACCTAAGTTACCATTAGTATCTAATTGCATCTTTTCACTAGAGGTGATCAACGTTTGACCAGAGGTAAGCCCTGTGTTAAATGTTAAAGATCCAGTAGTAGGCTGCATTCTTATTCCGGCAGCTTTGTTAGTGTTGGAATTATCCAAAACTAAACCAATAGAAGAATCGCCCTGATTGGTTCTGAAACGAATGGAGTTATCGTTAGCCGCTTGAGAAGAGAAGAAAATAGCGACGTCGCCAATTGTTTGATTAATTTGCAATTTAGCCCCTGGACTGGTAGTACCAATCCCCACATCCCCAAAAACTGCCAGGCCATTAGCCGGTAGTACCTGATTTCCCCCGGTATAGCCAATTCCTACACTGCCCTGAATAGAAAGTTTGGCATTAGGAATAGTTGTGCCAATACCAACATTGCCGGAGCTGATGATTAAGTTAGCAGTGGGTGTAATGGTAATATCACCGCTACTGTTGGTGATGGTGGAGGTGCTCCCGCCAATATCCAGGATGGCTTGGGGATTGGTGGTGCCAATACCAACATTGCCGTCAGCAGTAATTCTTATTCTTTCTATGCCGCCAGTCACAAGGCCTAAGATGTTAGATCCAAAGGAAAAAAGGCCGGTGTCAGTATCACCCACAAAGGAAAGAGCGGGATTACCAACTGTCCCTAAAGGCAGGAAAACTAAACCTGAGGAATTAATCTGGAATTGGGAGGTGGCTCCGACGGAAAAAAGTGAAGAAGGGGAAGAAGTCCCAATCCCCACATTCCCTCCTAGGAACCCAAAATTCTGGGAAGCTATATCAATCCCGGTAGCCCTGGTTAAAGACCCACCCAGTTGGAAATCAGTAGAAGATAATGTAATACCATTTGATCCGGTGTAGGTGGTACCGCTGGGCCAGCTAGTCCGGCAGTCTGCTCCCAAACAGACCGATCCGGCAGAGTAAAGGGAACCAACAGACAGGTAGGAAGAGATGGAGCCAGATCCTCCAATTCCCACATTCCCCCAGACATCCAGTTTATTACTACTGGTAGTAGCTCCTATCCCCACATTCCCATCCACAAACAATCCATTACTGGGGGCAGAGATGCCCTGGTAAAGGGCACCTATATGAGCATTTCCAACAACAGAGAGGTTAGAGTTAGCAGTGGTAGCACCTACTCCTAAATTACCTGAGATTCCTAATCCATTAGCTGGTCCGGCTATGGAAGTAGCTCCACCCCAGCCGACGGTGGCATTACCGGAAACAGAAAGTAATGCCCCTGGCCCGGTCGTGCCGATACCAAGGTTTGCGCCATTAAATACAAGATTAGAGCTATCTGTTAGTCTTCCATTAGTCGTGGCGTAAGGGACTCTGCCAGAGGTAAGATTTGTTCCGTTATTTAGGACAAAACCTGTTCTGAGGTGTGGACTACCCTCCTGTAATTCTATCCGTCTGATGCCCATTGTTACAAAACCCCAGTTATTGGCAAACTTTAAAGCATAATAACGATAGGATGTAGAGTTGGTAACCGTTACGTATTGAGGGTCTGCAACGTTGGAGGCAACGTGCTGGGCAAACTGAGTAGAGGCGGTTGTGATTTGTGTCCAGTTAGTATCTGTTCCGTAAGTTAATGTAGAAAAAGCAGTAGCATCATTTGAACCCCAGAAAGTGAAGTTTTTAACACCAGCAGTTGTATCAGCACCGCTATCATGCCAGCCTTCGTAATATATTCTAGTGATTGTTTTTGCAGAACCTAAGTCTATGTGGAATCTCTGATTGGTATTGACGCCACCAGTCGCAGCCCACGAAGTATTCGCGGCACCACCGGTTAATGATAAAGTGGGGTTAGTAGCTAAATATGCGGCATAGGTGGAGCTGTACTCTGAAGTGGCCTTAACATAAGTACTTGAATACGCTGGCGGATAGACAGAAACATATGAATCGGTTGTGATCGTTGCATAGAAATCATCTAAATTAAATTCTATCGCACCGGCTTCTGCCGTGGTTAGAAGTGTTCCGGAGGTTAATTTAAGCGGTGCGGTGGTGGCGGTGCCGGCAGCGATTGTTAACCTTGCGCTTGGTATCGTCGTCCCAATACCAATATTACCATTTAGGAACAAAGCAGAATTTGTTCCATTACCCCAGACATGGAGAGGAGCCAGAGGGGAAGTTGTTCCTATCCCCACATTGCCTCCACCCGGATTTAAAGCTAGGTTATATCCGGTGGTAGGAGTACCGGCCTGGATAACTCCATAGTTATCAGTAGTATCTATACCTAAAGTTAGTTTCTTTTGCAGGTTAGCAGCAGTTGATCCAGTAATGCTAAATTGTGTACCATTAGTTCCCAAAAGGGAAGCCAAAGAAGAGGTTAGATTTATATCAGACCCTATCTGAAGTAATCTATCTGGGGTAGTAAACCCTATACCTACATTACCTGAAGCCACTATCAATGATCCTCCGGGAGAGGAAGTACCAATCCCCACATTACCTCCCAAAAAGCCAAAATTCTGAGAAGCTATATCAATCCCGGTAGCCCTGGTTAAAGACCCTCCTAACTGGAAATCTGTTGAAGATAATGTAATACCATTTGAGGCAGTATAG
>Ga0209541_10014670_pt1 | contig 11787 bp, 8 predicted proteins | sample RifCSPlowO2_01_FD_184027 | JGI IMG/M metagenome (GOLD analysis project Ga0209541, IMG submission 184027) | Groundwater microbial communities from Rifle, Colorado - Rifle CSP2_plank lowO2_0.1 (SPAdes) (version 2) | ecosystem: Environmental > Aquatic > Deep subsurface > Groundwater | place: Rifle...
CTAATAAAACCAAAGTAAGAAAAATAAATTTTATGATTGCTAAATTGGATTTTAAGATTAAGTTAAGAAAACTATTCTTTTTGTCTTTAATATGCCTCTTTTTCATCTTCTAGGTTATTTTTATATGAACTTATATAAAAATATTTTTATTTTGTAGAATGCATTCAAAAAATCCAAATAAAAATAAAAAAATGATCCCAAATGGGAAAAAGCAAGAAAATTAGAGTTGGAATTGTGATTTAACATTAAAGTTTACCATTATAAATATTCAAATTTTTTTCTTTTTTATGATTTTCAAGGCCTTTTTCTAAAATAATTCCATACAAAATAAACCACTAAAGCGAATAAAGCTCCAATTAAGAACCATAATGCTATGTTCTGGGGTATTAAATAAACTTTCTCAGCTGCTATTGGCGCAACTTGAGGTGCTGCTTCAGCTGCTGCTTCTAATGCTTGAGGCGCTTCTTCGACAACTGCTCTTTCAACTGCTGCAGATTTAGCAACCATAAAAGTATCCCCTAATGTTTCTTTTGAGAAATATTTTGAGAATATTTGAATTATACCAGCCATACCAGCGGCAATCAAAGCAACTGGCAAAATTCCCTTCAGTTTTTCTTTTAATCCATAAGTGCTTTTTGGAGAAATTATAATATACTTATTAGCTAATTTATAATGCAGAACTTCCTTTCCTTTCTTGCTGTAATGGAACTCTTCTGTATTAATTAATCCAGTTTCCATAAGCTGTTGCAGGTTATAATGAACGGTAGAGATGGGTATCTGCAATTTCTCTGCAAGTTCTGATTCTGTAGATTCTTTCTTAGCTAAGTAATCTAATATTTTCTTGCAGGATTCATTACTCACAACATTAGCTATTTTCTTTGTCTTGGAATCTTCCAGAGACAACAAAAGGAAGTTTTTGTTTGCCATTTTATCTCCATAATTTGGTAAAATCATGCTACGCAGTTGCCATCGGTTCGCATCTTAATAGTATCAGCAAAGGCGACATTCCCCGCAAGGGACATCCCCCTTGTCGCGTATGTTATTTATTATAAGGATGCTCACAAATTGATGGCAACATAGATTTTGCAAAATTTTAAATTAAAAATAAAATAAAAAATATTGGATTAATAAATTATTGGTCCATCATAATTGTCTTGGCTTTTCTCAAACTCCAATACTTTTAATCTCTCCAAGTCATCCAAGTCATTAAGCTGTAATCTGCTGTCTGACAAAGTGTACAATACATTGTCAATGTATAAGTTCCTTTTGATTGAGTAGTCTCCTCTGAAATAATACCCAGCTTTCTTAAACACTTCATCATCATCGTAATGAGTCACTCTTCCCCTAAGGTCAAATCCGTCCTCAAGGTTTATGTTATAGACATAAGCTCCCTGGAATGTATATTCGCCTTGCATATCTTTTGTTTGCCCAGGCTTTAACTCTGCAACTGTCATTGGAATCACTAACAGTTCCCTTTCTTTATCAAATAAGAATGCTTTATGGTCTTGTGCAGCTAAGCTTTCAGTTCCCCTGTCGCCAATAACTTCTTTGTACATCTCTATTGGATTTTCAACGTCACTTACATCAAAAATTGCAAGCTTTACACCCTGTATGGCTGTATAATAAACAGCTCCTTCTGTATGCACTTTATCTGCATCAATGCTCTCATCAACCTCTTTTCCTATGCCTATCAGATGAGTCTCATCAAAAGGATGAAGATAATCGCTGTAACCAGGTATTTTTAGTTTTCCCAGCACTGAAGGATTTTCCGGATCAGACAAATCAATTACAAACAATGGATCAATGTGCCTGAATGTTACCATATACGCTCTCTTGCCCATGAATCTTACAGAGTAAATGCTTTCTCCAGGAGCAACACCTTCGAGTGATCCAACAACATTAAGGCTTTCATCCAAAACATACATATTGTTTGTTGAAGTGTCCTTGTTATCTACATACCCCCTAATTGTTGTTGCAATCCTGAAATTATTATCGTACTCATCCATTGAAAACTGGTTTAGTATAGTGCCTTTTACTTCGCCTTTTCCTTCAAACTCGACCTTGCCTTCATCCAGATTAAACTTGGTTATGACTGTTTTTTCAACAAAATCTTTTGCTAATTCGCCTAATGCATTGTACCTTGGCCATGCTGTCTGAGCAATGTATAAGTTTTCGAGAGATGCATAAACATTCTGCCCAGAGCCAACAATAACCTCTTTATTGACATCAGCATTTTCATCAGCCATTGAAATTGATGCAACGGTTATAAAATTCTCAGCTTGTATTGGCTCAATATAGCCAATATCAACACATCTTGCAATAGGCTTCATATCCTCTAATTCAGGCTTTTCATCACTAGTTGCTTCTCTGTATAATGGAACAATATCTTCACACATAGGTCTGACATCCCAATACCTTGGATAAGAATTTACGACAAAATAAGCGTATTCTCCAATCTTTCTTGATGTCAAATAGCTTCCTTCAAAATCCACTGTTCTTAACAACTCTGGCTCTTCCCTGTCAGAAATATCATATAATCTTACTGTCATAAAGCTTCCATAGTAAGGATAATAATCTGGAGCCCTTATAGAAGCCACCATTTTAGCGTTTGCTATTTCTCCTTGTCCTGCAGTTTCTCCTTGATTCTCTTCTTGTGCTTTGGGAGTTTCAAAATTATAGCTTGTAGAGCCAAATATTAATAGCCTGTTTTTATCGATAAACAATTCATTTGGATAAAAATCACCAAGCTTTGTTGTTGATAATATCTCTGCTTCATCAGCAGGATAAGCTTTTGCAATTACCAAATTTCCTTGGGCAATAGCATATATATAGTCTCCATCAGTCTTTATTATATCCGCTTCATCAACACCCTTAACCTGGACATTAGTTTCTGAGAAATCCCTTCCAGAAGTAATTGTATCTGCTGCCTGGGGAGCTGCAACTGCTGCTTCTTCCATTACTGCAATGCCTTTCATGGCTCCAAAATACCTTCCTGTGCCACTCTCCCTGGCTTCCTCAAAAGCCTTCAAAAGGTCGTCTCCTGACTTAAATTTAGAAATTTTACTGACTTTTGTAGGCTCTACTATCTTTAATTCACAACCAGCTATTACAGACAAAACCAATAAAACTATTATAGACGGAAAAATGTAATTTTTTATTTTCATTTTACATCACCTCTTATTGGTAAGTTAATGGTATATAAATACCTGTTTATAGCTTCAAATGAGTTTGAAGTTAATAAATATTGAAGTTAATAAATATTTTGATGCACAAAGTAAATTACAAGTTGGTGCGAAAATCTAATTCGTGCTTGTGCGGAGCCTTAGCATTACTTCTCAACTTCGCAATTGTGAATTGCGGGCAAGCTCGTCTTGCTCGCTTGCAATTCACGATTGCTCAGGTCGGACTGCACAATCCTACGGAACTTGCTGAATTGGCAAATTACGCACAAGCACCGATTGTCGCACCAACTTGCAGAAAACAAAACTTTTAAATAACAAAAGGTATTACCAAGGCATATGAATAAAGCAAAAACAAAGTTAAGTTTTATTATAATATTATCTGTAATTGTAATATTGATTTCTGCATTTGTATTGGCACAACCTGGTAAAGAGAGAGTTCTAGCTACAAATCAAAAATCAGGTAATACAGTTACAATACCTGCACATGCAGTACAAGTAGCAGAAAATGTTTTTAGTTTAGGAATAGCAACTGATGTTGATGGAAGAATTGTGGAAGGATTCATGTTCATACATAAAAAAGAAAGAAGTGCAAAGCCGCCATGGGCTGGTGGAGGAAATGGTGGTGGCAGTACGTGTTATGGTTTCTTAGCAAATGGTGCAAAGTGGAAAATTATTGAACCGTATATGGTCAATCCAGCCAATACAAGAGGATTAAGTTCTACATTTGTAACAGGTAATTTAGCAGCAGACATTGCAAAATGGGAAACAGCAGCAACAAAGAATATTCTTGGTGATGAAATTGCAGGAATAGTTGACGGAGCAGATAGAGTAAGTCCAGATAACAAAAACGAGGTTTATTTTGCTGATATTACAGAATCCGGTGTCATTGGAATTACAATAGTTTGGGGATATTTCAGTGGACCGCCTAGCTGGAGAGAATTAGTAGAATGGGACCAGGTGTATGATGATGTAAGTTTTGACTGGTCTGCAACAGGAGAAGAAGGTAAGATGGACTTTGAAAACATAGCAACGCATGAGCTGGGGCATAGCGTAGGAATGGCAGATTTGTATGACTCGGTATGTTCCCAAGAAACAATGTATGGCTATGCAAGTGAAGGGGAAACTAACAAGCGTTCATTAGAAGCCGGAGACATTGCAGGAGTAAAAAAGCTATATAGTTAATTTTTTATTTTTTATATAACATACAAGTGACAATAATTCCAGATTTTTTTAAAAACATTTAAATACCTTAGAGCATTTATCAGCTTAAATACAGTTAAAATTAATAAAAGTTTGGGGGTGTAAAAAAATGAGAAATATAATATTTGCAGTTCTATCTAGTATTGTAATACTTGTTCTGGCGAATTTTGCAATAGGAGCTACAAGTGAAGAAGCTGGGGCATCAGCAAGTGTAACCGTTAATACATTTGTTGATATAACAATAACTGATAGAGGAGCAGGTGGTATAAACTTTGGAGGTTTAGACCCAGGCACGATTGATAATAAAGAGGTTGCACAAAATGGTCTTGGAGCAATAAATTTCTCAGTAGAACTAACTACCAATAAAAACCCTATAAATGTGAAATTAAGAGGGAATAATTTTAATGAGACAGGAGGTAGTACAATAGGCATAAGCAATGTAGCAGCAGATGACGATAACACACTCGTCTCAGGAAATATAACCTTATCAACTGCCTATAAGATATTGAAAACATTAGCTCCAGGCGAAGATACAGAAATTTACTATTTCCTAGATGTGCCAGCTGTACAGAAAGCAGCAAGTTACTCGAGTACATTCTACTTCCAAGGAGACTAATCATATAATTTTTTCTTATTTTTTCATTTTTAATTATTAAATTTATATAAAAACAAAGATGCCGACAAAAAATGAAAAATTTTATAGCGATAATAATTAATATTTCTTTATTATTTGCTTTAGTTTCCGTATTTACTTTGGCGCAAGAAGAAGCAAAATACAACTTCGGCAGTGCGCAATCTGCTAAAGAGTTAACTATAGCTCCTGGAGACGAAGTAACGACAAAATTATATTTCTATAATATCTATGGCAACAGGATTACCCATATTTCTTTGGAAGTAGGAGAGGTTCCTAAAAATTGGGATGTTTCAATTGATCCTCCGCTGCATGAAACAAGCGTTATTGTCAGCGGCGTGGCTACAACTGTTGAGGAAAATTTGTTTGCGGAACCAGGTTCTGATGTTGCTGAAAGCATTCCGGATGATGTTCCTGAGGGCATAGAGTACATTTCAAGCCCAGTGGGCTTTGTAGGCGCTAAGCCTGTTTTAATCAAGATAAAGGTCCCATCAAATGAGAAACTAGGCACTGTAGCCAATGTAAGGATAGATGGCACAGCATCATGGTTAGGCCAGACCGGAACAGCTGCTATAACACAAAGCAGAAGCTTTGAATATATAGTTACAATTGTCTCAAAAGAATTTACAGAAACAATCCTGGAAAAGGCACCAGAGAAGAAAGAAGATGTTGTTATTATTAAAGAAACAGCAGAGGAAATTGGAGAGGGACCAGCAACACCTCAAGTTGTGGAAAAGGTTGTAGAAAAAGAAGTTCAGGTAGGCGTACCGATAAGCACATTTGTCGGGGTTATAATTGTTCTAGTAATAATTGGGATATTTGCATTTGTTTTTATGTCCAAGAAGAAGTGATTTTTCTTTGCAATAAACAATATATTTTTAAATTTTCCAGATATACTATACTTATGAAAAAGATATTTTTGATTTTTCTGTCGATATTGCTTTTTTCTATCCTAGTTTATGGCATAAGCGAGGAGCATTCTCTTTTGGCAAAAGTTACAGTAAACTCTGTTCCTGGAACTTTAACAGTTGCTCCGGAAAATTTATTGGCAAACGCCCCTCCTCTAAGCCTTGTGGAAAAAAACTTATATTTCTCGCAGCTAGCAGGAAACCAAGACCTCAATGTTTCCCTCTTCCTTGAAATAAGCTCGATAAAAGACTGGCTTTCTCTTTCCAAAAATAATTTCATTGTAGAGCCTGATAAAACCGGAAATATAACAGTATTTATCGACATTCCAAATGTTACAACAGGAACTTATTCTGGTAATATTCATGCTTTAAGCGATACTCAAGATTTAGTCATTCCTGTAAACATAACTGTAACCGATAAATACAAGATAGATGTTGGAATAGATGTTCTTGAAAATAAAATCAAGGCCGGAAATAACATTTCTGTATTAACTGAATTAACAAAATCAAAATTAAAAATGCCAGACCCTGATGTTGAAGGGAAAATTGCTGTTGACTTGCTGTATAATGTTCTGAAAGGAAAAGAAACAATAACAACTTTAGCAACAACAATGGATGTTGAAAACATAAACGAAAAAACAGTTTTTATTACTATTCCAATAAATGCAACCAAAGGCAGGTACACTATTGAAGTAACTGCAACTCATCTGGATAAAACTGCTACAAGCAAAGATAATTTCCGGGTTACAGCAAATATAGTTGGTAATATTTTCAATTTTTTCAAAAATTTAATTTAGTGGGTGGAAATGAAAAAAATTTATTTGATTTTAATAATTGTTTTAGTTTTTGTTAGCAGCTGCACTAAAGAAAGAATTTCATTTACTGTTGAGGATTTAAATAATAAAAATTTTGATGAAGGAATTTATTATGAATACAGATATAGTGGTGAAGAAATAAAAGGACTAAAAGATATTAATGTTGATTTGATTCTAAACAATTTACTCCAAAATAATGTAAAAATAGCTGATGCTTGGCATAAAAGTTATGCTGCTTCTTGCTGTCCTCCTGATACCAATAGATGCATGCAAGCTATTGTAGAGCCTGTTTTTTTAATTAATTTAGCAGAAGAAACTGAATTAGAAAATTTCGTTAAGGTTGATGAACCAGAAATAGGCTGGTGCGCTTATGAAATTAAACATTACACAATACAATAAAATGAACAAAAAATTATTAATTTTAATTATGATATTTCTTGTCCTAAGTATAGTTTATGCTCAAGAAAATTTAAGATTAAAGGAAGAAATTCTGGAAAAAAAAGATTTAGAGGATTCTTCAAATAAAATTTTGCTTAAATCAAGGCAATTTACTCCTGAGAGAGGCGTAAGCGAGACAGCAAAAGCAAAAATAAAAGCGCCTGAAAAGTCGCATGTGCTTATACAATTTGACAGTATCCCTACTAAAGAAGAAATAGAAGAATTTGAAAAGGAAGGAATAAAATTATTGTCATTTATACCGAATAAAGCTTGGTTTGCATCTATTTCAAGTATAGATGAAATAGAAAAAATCTCCAATATAAGGGCAATTGATGAAATATTAAATGAAGATAAAATCTCCCCATATATAAAAAAATATGGAGTTGGCGAGTGGGCAAAAAATAATGACGGAACCGTAAATTTAACAATTATGTTTTTCAAAGATGCTTCTTTAGATGAAGCTGAGCAAATTATTTCCAGTTATGGTGAAGTAATTGGCAGGGCAGATATAATCAATGCATTAACTGTGATTGTGCCGGAAATTTCAATAGAAGAAATTGCCAATAACGATATTGTTCAATGGATTGAAGAGGTACCTCCAGAACCAAGAACATTTAATGATGGTTCTAGGGCAGCAATTAGCGTAAATACTGTTCAAGCTTCACCATATAATTTGGATGGCACAGGAGTTGTAGCAGCCGAATGGGATGGTGGCTGGGTTGATAGTACGCACGATGATTTACAAGGAAGAGTTACCATAGGTGATACAGGCAGTTCAACAGGCGACCATGCTACTCATGTAGCTGGTACGATGTTAGGAAACGGAACATTAAGTGCAGTTAATGGTGGAACTGCTCTGCAATGGCGAGGAATGGCTCCTAAAGCTACTGTAATTAGCTATGAATGGTGGGATGATAGTACAGAGCTTAATAATGAATATAATGCTGCAATTAATACCTATAATGCAAGCCTTTCACAAAATTCTTGGGGCTACACTTATGGACCTCCTAATAACTATGGGCGTTATGATAGTGAAACTGCTGCGATTGATGCAGTGATAACAGGAAATAAAGGTAAACGCATATCAATAATATGGGCAGCTGGCAATGAAAGGCCAACTTGTGATAATGGCCAGTATGATTGCATTATTATTCCTGGTACTGCAAAGAATACAATAACAGTAGGAGCAACTAATTCTAATGATGATTCCATGACATCTTTCAGCTCATGGGGTCCTACTGATGATGGTAGATTAAAGCCAGATATTACAGCTCCTGGCTGTCAAAATGGTGGAGATAGTGGTGTAACGTCTACTATTCCAGGAGATACTTATGATACATTTTGCGGAACATCAATGGCAACTCCTGCTGTTTCTGGCAGTGTTGCCTTAATGCTTGAAGACTTTGCAAATAAAGGGACTTACCCTTTGCCATCAACAATAAAGGCAATTTTAATGCACACAACCAAGGACTTAGGAAATACAGGTCCTGATTATTCTTTTGGGTATGGCAGGATAAATGCAACGGCAGCAATAGATTTAATAAGAAATGACACAGAAAGCAACAATGTTATTATTGAAGATGAAATTCCAAACCAGGGAAAAGCAGACTTATACGAAATAGAAGTTCCTTCTGGTCAAACACAATTAAAAGTTACTCTTGTATGGGATGATTATCAGGGAACGCCAAATGCTGCTAAAGAGTTAGTAAATGACTTGGATCTGCTATTAAAATCTCCCAGCGGAACTGAATACTTTCCATATGTTTTAGATCCTGCTAATCCAGCCAATGCAGCAACTACTGGCATAGATAATCTTAATAACATTGAACAGGTTGTTGTGAATCCAGAAGCTGGAATTTGGCAAGTAAAAGTGAAAGGAACTACAATTCCTCAACCAACTCAAAAATATTCTTTAGCAAGCACTAATAATTTAACTGAAATTCAATTTGGGCGTCTAGAGCCATACTTAATCAATCCTACAACAAATATCAATGTTACTCAAAACAAATTTTTTAATTTTAGTTCCGGAGTTAAATGTGTTGGCGGAAAATGTGGAAATGTTACAGCCACATTAGACCCAGCAGCCATTTTTTGCACTTCTTCACCTTGCGTAGCTTCTTCTGCATTAATTTTATCAAGAGACGGTATAACTGGACAATCAGAACCAAATCAACCAAACACTATTGATGGTTGTGAAGATGGAAAAAAAGGAGTTTACCTTACTGATGAATCTATAGAAAATATAACAATAACTGATTTAGATCATGCGGTATTCAAAATTGGTGATATGGTAAAAGTAGATATTACAGCTCACTGTTGGACTGGTGGATCATCAAGTGATAATATAAACTTTGTCTACTCAAACAATACTATTTCTCCTACGTGGCGCGTAATTGGTTTTATTGCATCTTGCCCTATTGGAGGCTTTAATAAATTTTCAAAAACTTTTAAGCTTGATGGTATCGAAAGAAACCATACTATTAGGGGAATGATACAATTTCAAGGCTCTACCTCAGCCACATGTGGAAAACAGCAACCCATTTCACAAAGTTATGATGATGCAGACGATATTACAATTTTTGTTTCAGCTGAAGGCATTAAAGGAGCAATCCCAATGAACAATGGAACACCATTCTACACAACATCAAATAATCCTCAAACATGTACAAATATGCAGAATGGAGATTCTTGTAACCAGACCTGGCAGGTGAATGCAACTGGAAACATTTCCTCTTCATGGGATTTTTTTACAATCTATGAGCCTACAACTTATGCATCAATTATTCCAGCCAATGCAACAGAAAAAGTAAACATAACAATAGTAGAAACAGCACCACCAGAAGAATTAATTTCAATAACACTGCTTGGCTTCCCAGTCAATTTTGGCAACCTAGATACTAATATCATAAATTCCTCTGCCTTAGGCAATGCAAACAATTCCTATATTATCAAAATAGATCCAGTAACTACGATAAATGTTGACATATACAAAAAGGGAGATAATTTTATCAGCGGTGCAGCCACATTAGACATAGAAAATGTAATATACGATGATGATAATGTTACAGAAGGAGCTCTAGATTTAACAAACTCCGAAACAATATTGACCAATACCTATGGAATAACACCTTATTTCTCAAATGTGTCCCCAAGTACAAACAAAAGTATTTACTACTTTATCAGCATTCCAGAAGCCCAACAAGCAGGTGATTACAGTACAACCTTTTTCATTAAAGCTGTAGAAACAGGAACCTTGCCTTAACAGTTTCTTTGAAAAACAATTAACTTTATAAAATAAAATCCATACCTATTAACAATATGGTCCTGGAAAAACTAGGGGAATCTCTGAAGAATACATTGCAGAAAATAGCAAAAAGCGTCTTTGTAGATGACAAGCTGATCAATGAGTTGATTAAGGACATCCAGCGCGCTTTATTGCAGGCAGACGTTAATGTAAAGCTTGTTTTTGACTTGACAAACAAGATAAGGGATAGGATAAAAAAGGAAGAAACTCCTTCTGGACTAACAAAAAAAGAGCATCTGATAAACATTGTTTATGAAGAGCTTGTTAATTTCTTGGGAAAAGAGCAATATAAAATTGAAATTGGGGAAAAGCCATTCAAAATAATGCTTATTGGCTTGTTTGGAAGTGGAAAAACAACTACTGCAGGAAAGCTGGCAACATACTTTGCAAAAAGAGGTCATAAAGTTGCTTTAATTGGCTTAGACACTCACAGGCCAGCTGCAATGGAACAGATTGAGCAGGTAGCAAAACAGGCAAAAGTTCCATATTTATTAGATAAAAAAGAAAAATCTCCATTAAAAATATGGGATGAATTCAAAAAAGAATACAAGAAATATGATATCTTAATAATTGATACTTCTGGCAGAGATGCATTATCTAAAGATTTAATAGAAGAAATAGAAAATTTAAACAATGATATCAAGCCAAATGAAAATTTATTGGTTATTTCTGCAGATATTGGCCAGGCTGCACAAAAACAGGCAGAGCAATTCAATAAAAGCTGTAACATTACTGGTGTTATTGTTTCTAAGATGGATGGTACTGCAAAAGGTGGTGGTGCTTTAACTGCATGTGCTGTTTCTCAAGCCCCAATAAAGTTTATCGGTGTTGGTGAAAAAATTTCTGATTTGGAGCATTTCAATCCAAAAGGTTTTGTAGGAAGATTATTGGGTATGGGAGATTTAGAGGCTTTGCTGGAAAAGGCAAAAGAAGCTATAAAAGTAGAGGATGCAGAAGATCTGGGGAAAAAATTCCTGAAAGGGGAATTCAACCTTATAGATCTGTATGAGCAGATGTCAGCTATGAAAAAAATGGGGTCTTTGAAAAAGATTGTTGAGATGATACCAGGATTTTCTTCTCTGCAATTGCCGAAAGAAATGCTTGACGTGCAGGAAGGAAAGCTTGACAAATGGAAAATAGCGATGCAGAGCATGACCAAAAAAGAGCTCGAAGATCCGGAGATGGTCACAAGTGAAAGGATTGACAGGATAAGCAAAGGCTCTGGAATCCCAACAAGCATAATCAGGGAACTGCTGAAGCAGTACAAACAAAGCAAAAAGGTTGTAAAGATGTTCAAAGGCAGCAAAGG
>Ga0209541_10014671_pt1 | contig 11786 bp, 11 predicted proteins | sample RifCSPlowO2_01_FD_184027 | JGI IMG/M metagenome (GOLD analysis project Ga0209541, IMG submission 184027) | Groundwater microbial communities from Rifle, Colorado - Rifle CSP2_plank lowO2_0.1 (SPAdes) (version 2) | ecosystem: Environmental > Aquatic > Deep subsurface > Groundwater | place...
AATTTAAGAAATCCAAGCGTCGGAGCAACATTAAGTATTAATATTAGCGGTGCAACAATTGAAGCAGTAAGTGAATGGCTATTAGCTGAAACAGATTTACCGAGTGCAACAAGCGGACAAATCTATGCATTTAAAATTAATCCTTCAAATGGAAATTGGGATAACACAGTTTCACCAGTCCAAGTAACTAATTTTACAAATAGAACTGCAATACCAAAAGTCAGCAGAGATTTAGATAACATTTTATTTCAAAGTATCGATGGTAATAAAAATTATTTAATCGTTGCTAATAGTCTTCAAGATATATTAGGTGGAGTAGATACTCCTTATTTATTTGGCGTCGGTGATCCAAGAATAAATATTGTTTCTACTAATTCAGAGGGTGTTGCATTTCCAGGAGGTTTTGGAGCAAGAGGAAATTTATTTTATTTTGTTCAAGATGTTAATAATGTTTATTCTTTAAACGATCTTCTTAATTTCTCTGGTGATGATTTTAATATTTGTATTAGGGGAACTTCATCCGGAAATGTTATCAGAATTCCTCTTCCAGGAAATCAAATAACTCCGGCTGTTTCACATGATGGAATGAGATTGGCATTTGCTGATGATTATTTAAGTGATGGTGCTTTAGGAGGGAATTTTAATTTATATGCTACTGGAATTAAGCCACTTGGAAAGATTATTGATGGATTAGAAGCTGATATGCTAAATGATTTCACAGCGCCCTCTGGATTAGTTTTTGAAGGAAATCGTCATAGACAAATAATAAGAACCCCTGGAGGAACAGGCAATGTTTTATCAATGTATTCACCATTAAAACCCGTCGCTGACGCAACTTCTGCATTATCTGCTTTAACAGCTTTAACAAGATATGGGCCAGATGGATTAGAAGTTGAAGATCCTGCTCCAGTTATAGGAGAAGAAATTGGAGTATATCAAACAAAACCTTGGACAATTGAAGATTTAGTTACGGAAGATGGAAGTTTATTAGATGAAAATAATATCTCAATAGGGTGGGAAGTTGAAGATGCGACAACAGGAAATCCAGTTTATACAACTTTACCAGAGCAATATATCTTAGACAGAGATTTAGTCAATAGAGAAATAAGATTTATAGCTCCAGGATTTTCAACAGCAAAGAAAAAGAAATATCTTAAAGGACTGCCTTTGCCCACTGGTTCAGCTTCATATGGTTTGATAGCTCCAAAATTAATTCCTGAGCCACCATCATCAGTCGACAACGCTCTTCTCTACGAATGATTCTTCGACGAAGGAAACCGGCAGTAAGAATTAATCAACCAATTTCAAAAGAATTTCAACAATTTCTTCAAATTTCTCTTTGTTGTTTTTAAGAAATTCAAAAGGAATATCTTCTCCATAATATTCCAGCTTGTTTCTGAAGAAAGACATTTGAGAGATTATATAAGATTCTTTTTCGTAATTTTTATTTTGTTTGTAAAAATAACTTATCAAACACTGATGATTCTTTGAACGGAGTCCATTTTTCAACAAATATGCAGTAAGCAGTTCTTTGATAACTTCATAATAATCTTCAACTATAAAATCAGCATTCTCCTCGTCAATCTTTGTTTTCCGTGCTCTTTTTAATCTTTTCATTGATTTCTCAATAATAGATTTTATTCTTTCTTCATCTATTTCTACTTTTTTAATAAAATTTCTCTCACAATAATTCCAATCCATTATGTCTGGCATTTTAATACTTAATAATTCCAAAGATTTTAATTCCATTAATTAAGTTGTTGAATAAATTTTGGTTTAGTTTATGAACGTCCTGTTCTATCATTAAATGTATTGACAAACCAAATTTCTTTTCATAGGAAATTAATTTAATGTCTTTTTTTACTGAACTTTCAACAAACAAATCAATATCACTTTCATTATCATATTCTCCTTTTCTCACACTTCCATACAAAATTATCAAAGAAGGATTCAGCTCATTAATAAGATAATCATACAATCCGCAAGTATAAATTTTATTTATTATAAAATAGGTTTTTAAAAATTTAAAGTAAGGTGTTATTCTTGCTTTATTATTCTCGTCAACCAAACCTTCTTTTTTTAATTCTTTTAAATATCTCTGCACGCTCGAACTGGGTACCTTTGTTTTTTTTGATATTTCCCTCACTGTAAATCCTTTATCAGATTCTAAGAAAAACATCTTCATTACTCTGTCCCATTTATAAAACATCTGTACCATTTTATATACATCAGTGCCATTTATGGTATATAAATGTTATGCCTTTATAGTATCTCACTCCGACTTATATTCACAATTTGAAGACGCAAACCCCTCTATTTATGGCAGTTATGGTAACACTAATGAAGGTTTAAATTTTACAATTCAACCATATGATTCAAACGCTCTCCACGAACGCTCACAAAGAAAACTTGAAGAAAAACTCGACAAACCATATGTTATCGACACAGAAGAATTTTCTATATCTAAATAATATTCCGTCGACAACGCCTTGCTCGCAACCCACTCGGTTATTTATATTTTATTTTTCTCCTTCGTGAAGTTGCTCGTTCTTTACGAATAATTAATTTACTATAATTTATCATTCAAAATTCTCTTCAGCTTCTTAATGATCATCTTGAGTTTCATTTCATGATTCTCAATAAAACTTTCATCAATCATTTTTCCTTCATAAGAGCTTTTATTTCTTCTAATCCTTAAATCATTCATAAGAAACAATTCGTCTTCTGAAAATTCCTTATATTTCTGTAAATATTCTAATGCCTCTTTGTGTGCGTTTTCTCCAATTGATTTAAATCCATCAAGAAGTAATATACAAATGGCTAATTCTTTTATAACTTCATAGTACGATTCTGCTAAAAATGTTGGAAATCTTCCAAGAGTTCCAGAAGCAATTATTTCTTCTCTATTTTCTATCAATCTCAGCATTGACTTTACTCTTTCCTTATCCGGCCTTATTTTTATTATCATCTTAAAATGCCTTAAAATAACCTTCTAACACTATTCCATTTATTAAATTATTCTTAAGTTCGTTCGGAATATTCTTTACTTTATCATCGAACATTAAATGAATTTCTTTTCCAAGTTTTTTTTCAAATGATTTCAAATCTAAATCTTTCTTTTTTCCTATAATAAATATATCAATATCTGACTCGCCTATAGATTCACCCTTTGCATAACTCCCATAAAGAATTATTACTTCTGGAGAAATTTTATTCCATAAAAAAGAAATTAAACCAGACTCGTGTAATTCATAGATAATACTAATTTTCTTATATAATTTAAATTTCTCGTTCTCCCTTTTTGCAGTATATTCTGGATTTATCTTTTTAACTATTCTGCTAATTAATTCCTCTTCCTCAAATTCTTTCAAATAATTAATGACTGACGGAGGTGCAACCCCTGCAATTCTGCTTATCTCCCTCAATCCAAAACTTTCAGTAGGCGAATCTAGAAATACCTTCAATACTTTGTATCTGTTATAATCTCTGAACATATGTTATAATAATATGACAAGTGGTATATAAATGTTACGCCTTTCTCAGTTAAAAGTATTCATTCACTGTATTAAATCAAACAAACAAGCCCCAATAAAAAAATAGAAGATCCCCTTTAATTACAACGATCTTCTCGGAAGATTCAAATTCCATCCCGAAAACGTGCCAGCATCAGTTGACAACGCTTTTCTCTACGAATAATTATTTCAAAATTCTAACCAAACTTATTTCGATACAAAATAATTAAAAACTTCTTTAATTATTCTTTTTCATGAACAAAAAATACAGAATTATAACTTTGATTTTTGTCTTAATCATTTCAACCTCGCTTTTTTATTTTATTGAAACTTCAAAACGAAATGCTCCAGAAGTTGTTTTGTTTCGTGTTTTAGACAACGACAAAATCCCAATTGTCGACGCAGATTGCAAGGCAGATATTATAACAAAACAACTTTCTACAGGGGACAAGCCACTAAAAGAAATTGAAAACATTTATGAATATATTCAAGGAATCCATGTCGAAGGAAAAGATTCCCAAAAAGGATTCTATGAACTAGAAACTGAATTAAATGGAAATGAAAAAGAATTTGAGATTAGGATTGTCTGCATTTCCCAGGGAAACAAAGATGTGGGTTACACAATTCTAAACAACACAAACCTTCCTTGTGAAATTAAAGAAGGCGGAAGGATACTGATTTGTTAACTAATTGTTAAGTCCACTTAATAACATAACATCATAAATATATGTTTAATAATTATATACAAAAATTTTTGTGACTTAATGGTGTGTTTGAACAAGGAAATTGTGTCTGAAAGCCAATTTCCGAGCATGATGACTTGCGACTTTGGAGCAAGCAAATATTTCTGAGTAATTAATTCTGAGTGCAACTAAGAAATCTTATATTTCATATATAAAATTCTTTCCTTCGTAAATTAATTTCCAACCACAATTTGTTTTTTCCTTTGTTAAAATATAATCAACTTCGTAAATGCCGAGCATTTCATTTTTTTCATCACAAGACTCCAACGAAAAAAAGGTTTCAACCTCTTTTCTATAATCAAAAATAAAAGAAGTTGTTGCAGGTTGCATTTTAGCTATTGGAGTAATTGCATTGGAAATTAGAGGTTCAGCCAAAACAACTCCTTTATCTAAACTTCTCAAAAACAATAAATCTTTATAATCATCTTCGTCGATGATTTGTCTTAATTGTGCCCTTTCAGACAAGTCATAATATTGATAAAAAGTAAAAAACAAAATCATCATTATCAATGTTACAAATATTATTTTAATTACAAATTCACTTACCTTTATTTTTTTTATTAATTGCAGTAAATAGATTACACCAAAAGCGCTCAAAATTGGCAAACTCAAAATAAAATAATAAATATTTCTTTGATAAGGAGAAAGAAATGAAACTCCTGTTGCTTTAAATATAGCTAACGAAATTAGCATTATTAAAGGCCAAATAACAAATAAAGAATATTTTCTTAAATCTTTTTTATATAAAATAATAAATATTACTCCAAACAAAGCAAGAACAAACCCGATAAGAGAATAAACATCAAAAAATGAAAATGGCAAATCAGCATAGCCAAACCCAAGCCGGAATTGAATTGCATTAAACAAATTAAACAATGAGTTTTTCGTAAAAAATATATAAAACAAAACCCCTAAAACAGGCAAAACCAAAAACCAAGAAAAAAACTTCCACTCGCTCTTAATATATCTTGTATGAAACAATGAATAAATCAACAAAATAGGAATCGCGAACAAAACAGATATTGCATGAATTGGCAAAAGGAAAATCATAATTCCTAAACTCCAAAAAATCATTTTATTATCTCGTTTTTCAATTCCTTCTGTAAAAAAATAAATATATAATAATATAAATGGGATCGAAAATGTCAATGGTGTAAAAAACCACAAACCAAGAAGATTCAAATTTGATTTTATCGACGCGAAAAAAATTATTGCCAAAATTCCCAGGTAAAAATCATTTGTCTTTTTGTATACAAGAAAAAATAAAGCGAGGGCAGAAAACACTGCCCAGATTGCAGGAAGAAATTTGTAAAACAAAACAAGATTTGTAAAAACATCAACAAATTTCAAAAAGATATGGAACCCAATTTCTAATGCTCCATAATTAAATTCGTAATTTCCTGTCCCAAAATTAATTGACTGAGAAATATGGTGCCATTCATCTATTGCATAAGGAAATCTATAACTAAAATGCGGCGAATACACTAAAATAAAAACCAACACTAAAACAAACACAAGCATGATTATTTCTCTTCTTTTCATATAATTTAAATTAGAAAAATATATTTAAAGGTATGTTCTCTTAAACAAATATGGAAAAAGTGAGTGTTTTAATGCCTTGTTTAAATGAAGAAAAGGGCGTGGGAATTTGTATCAAGAAAATCCAAGAAGTTTTCAAAAAAGAAAATATTGATGGAGAAATTATTGTTGTTGATAATGGTTCAACTGATAATACAGTTTCTGTTGCAGAAAAATATGGTGTTAAAGTAATACGGGAGTCAGAAAAAGGATATGGTAATGCTTATTTGACTGGATTTAAGCACGTTTCTGATGAGTGTGGTATTGTAATAATGGGTGATGCTGATAATAGTTATGATTTTTATGATATACCTCGATTTTTGAAAATGATGAGTGAATCTAATGTAGATTTTGTGATTGGAAACAGAAAATACCTCAACAAAGATTCTTCTCCATTTTTGCATAGATATATTGGGCGTCCAGTATTCTCTATCCTGTTGAGATGGTTATTTCATTTAAACATTTCAGATTCTCATTGTGGTTTTGGTGCAATAAAAAAAGAAGCATTAGATAAATTAAAACTTCGCAGTTCAGGAATGGAATTTGCCTCTGAAATCCTAATCAAAGCCAAAAAGAATCATCTCAAAATCAAAGAAATTCCCATAATCTACTATGATCGGATTGGCAACTCAAAATTAAGGACATTTCAAGACGGAACAAGACATCTATACTTAATCACAAAAGAATTCTTAAAGAAATAATATTATGATTATTGATGGATAAAAAAAGTAAATTCTATCAAAACGAATATTTCTTAATCATCTTAATAATTATCCTTGCATACATTTTAAGAATACTTCCCTATCTTTTCGGTTATCATCTACCACTCACTGAAGACTCAATGATAGAATACCAACAAATCCTTTATCTTATTAAAAATAATGCAATTAATGTAAATAATCAATATGCATTATTTCCAGTCTTACATATATTAATTTACGGTTTGTATTCAATTGGTTTCAATTCATATCATACATTTATGTTACTTCCACCACTTATTGCCTCTTGCGGATTAATATTCTTTTATCTCTTCCTAAGAAAATATTTTGATAAAAAAGTTTCTTTAATTTCATGCTTAGTTATAGCAACCTTTGGTTTTCACATTCATTGGAGCTCACAATCTGTAAGGGAAACCCTCGGTTTATTTTTTTTCCCCCTTTTAATTTATTTATTCGATAATTTCATAAAAAAGAAAAGTATATCTTCATTATTTATCTTATTAATTAGTTATTTAATCTTTATAGCAACTCATGCATGGAGTAACCTAATGTACCTTATCTTTATTTTTTTATGGATTGTATATCAAAAAATGAATAAATCAGATTTAATACTTTCTATACTTTTATACACTGTTTTTTTATCGACAACTATTTTATACTGGCTATTTTTTTATACAAATATTTTTGTTGTGTATCATATAAAGAATATATTTATAACAATTCCAGTTGGCATTTTATCAATATTATTTATTATTTTTCTAAAATTAATTTATCCAAAAAAGTTAAACAATAGATACTTCCTTTTAATATTATCTTTATTCTTAATTATCGGAGCCATATTATCTAGTTTTATAACATCTTTTAGATATCCAATTCATCAATTAATAATCTTAATAATCCTATTTATTTTAGGTTTGCTTGGATATAAATATCAAAAAAATGAAAATTCAACTAAGTTTTTTAAGATTGTTTTATCATCATCAATAATACTTATATTATTTTTAGCATTTATGTATTTAACCTTTAAATTCACTGGAAAATCTCAATTTATTGTCGATCCATTAAGAATGATAGAATTCATAATTTACCCATATTCCATTTTTATATCTTATGGTATATTAAATATTTTAAAAAGATATAAATTTAATAAAAAAACCTTTTATGTTATATTAACAGTGTCTCTCATAATCTCTGGAATACTTTTTTATCCATCTATATTTATATTTCATTCTAAATTTGAAAATACTCCCATCTATGATATAAGAAATGATGTAAGATATATATCTCCAGAAACAATAAATCTAATAGATTATGCAAATAAAAATGGGTATGAGGTAATATCAATAAGATATATTGTTAACACTTATCAAAAAACATTTTATAAAGACAAAGAGAATATTGCCGCTTTATTTACATCAGAAGACAAAAACATATTGAAATATTACAATTTAGTAAACGACGAAGCTAAGGGAGTTATCAACCCAAAAGACCCCTATGAATATATAAAAAATCTACCAATACTTTACAAGAATAATGATGGAAAATTATATATTCTTGACATAAATAAAGATTCATTAAAAAAATTTTATAAAAGATATAATGCAAAATGAAAAAAAGTAAGAATATTTTTGTTGTTTTTAATAAAGGAGAGATTAGGAGATTGAAAGAATTTCTTTTAATAAACAATGAAGAGAACTTTCTTGTATTATCTTTTGATTCTGTTATTAGTTATCATCTGGATAAAAAGGGAATTAAACACTTGAACATGAACGATTTAATTTCTTTTAGTGAACAAAAAAAGTTATTCTCGGCATCATATAACAAAATTGTAAAAATTTTTAATACTATTACTATAAATTTATTAGATGAGGGCAATATCCATTTTGCAGAATTTCTTGATTGTGTGAAATTTGAATTAATTAACAAAATCACCGATATCTTTTATCTTGAATTATTTTATTCAGCCATTCTTAAAAAATTAACTCCAAAAAATGTTTACTTTTATGGGAATGATTATTTTTACCCAAAAATTTTTATTAATCAATTAAAGAAAGATAATATTACTTTTTATAAAATGAAAAATTATTTTTTAACAGGGATAGATAATAATCTTAATTATTACATTTCATTATTAGGTAAAAAGAACTGGAAGGAAAATTTACTACATTTTATGTATGAACATATTTCTTTGGTAAAAATATTCATTAATTGGGAAATTCATAAGGTTAATAAGATTGATATAAAAAATTTAGATTATGACAAAGAATATTTCTTATTTTCTCCATTTCCATATTATGATAAATCTTATTTTAAGGCGTTGGTTTCAATATCAAAAGAATTTGGAAGAAAAGCAATATTTGGAGTAAGTTTAGGCATTAGTAATCTTGGAAAAATAAAATTATCTGGAAAAATTCCTGTTTTTTATATTTCTGATAATGTCAATCATTTAAATAAAGTAAAAGAAAAAAGATTGCAGTCATTCATATTAAGTTTAGATAAAAAGATATTTGGATTGAATGACTATGATTATCTATCTTACTTAAACATTGAAAAAGATTATTTTCTTTTTATCGATTATTTAACAAAATATAATAATCTTCTTAACAAAATAAAAATAAAGGCAATTTTTTCATGGAATATGTATGATCTGTCTTCAAGAACCATGATTTTATCCGCCCAAAAAAGTGACATCCTTAGTTTCGGATTTAGTGATTTAGGAAATCAGGTTTTTGATCCGATAAATTATTTAGAGAAAGATAATAAGATTTATAATTTGGTTTTCTCAGATTATTTTCCAGTTATAAGCCAAAAATATTTTAAAGTTTATAATAAAATAAAGTTAATTAAGAATAAAATAAACTTTTTTATTTCGGGTTCTATTAGAACTAATTACCTTATAAAAAAAAGAGACGAAGTATTAAAATATAGAAGAAAATTAAGATATGGATTTATAAATAAATATAATCTACCTTGTGATTCAAAGATTATATTATATACTCCTCAACAACATAAATATACTTTTGATTATGCAAAGATATTGACAGATATAATTATTAAATTAAATAACGGAAGAAAAAGAGAAAAAATATATTTATTAATTAAACCCCATCCATCTGAATTTAGTTTATTTTATAAATTGAAAACTTTGAAAAGTAAGTATGTTATTGTGAATAAAAATATTAATATTTATGAAGCAATAAATTTATCAGATTTAGTAATAACTTCCCATTCAATAACTTTAATTGAATCAATATTTTTTTATAAAAAAGTCTTATTAATTAATTTTTCACATAGAATTCATGGTCCTGGAGAGTCAAATATCTTTCATTTTAGAACAGACATAACTAACTTACCATTTTATACGTCAGTTAGTAATATTACCGAATTAGAACAAAATATCTTAGTTGCATTAAATTCTGAGATAGAATTTGATAAAAAATATTTTAATTCGTTTTTTAACTTAAAAACAAACTTTTCTGAAGCCTACAAAAACAAAGTTAAAAGGGTCTTAAAATTAAATGAAAAAGAGAACATAAAACTTAACTCAAAATGAAAATAGTCCTACTACATCCCACATTAGATTCAATTGGCGGAGCAGAAATGTTTGTTAATATTATCTCTAGAGAATTAAATGCCGATATTTACACAACAAATGTTAACAGGGAATTTGTAAAAAGAATGGGCTTTGAAGAAAATCTAAAAAGAATTTATTCTATTGGAAAAGTTCCTAATCGGTGGCCGTTTAAACACCAATCTATTCTTAATAAATTTAGGAGACTTAATTTGAGTAATAGGAAAAAGAAATATGATTTTTTTATAATAACAGGAGAATGGGCAATATCTGGTGCAAAAAATAACAAACCAAATTTAATATATTTTCACTCTCCAATAAGGGAATTTTATGATTTATATGATTACACAAAAAATAAAATTGCAAAATATATATTTAAATTTCATTTTATGTTGTGGGTAAAAATAAATAAACATCTACATGAAAAATATTTAAATAAAGTAAACATAATAACAGCAAATTCTTTAAATACAAAAAGTAGAGTATCTAAATTTCTAAATAAAAAATCAGTTCTCCTATATCCTCCAGTCGAAACCTGGAATTACAAATACAAAAAAAATGGAGATTTTTGGCTCAGTGTAAATCGTTTAATTGATCATAAAAGAGTAGATATGCAATTAAGGGCATTTTCAAAATTACCAAATGAAAAATTAGTTATTATTGGAAGCTATGAAAAATCTGAAGCCTGGTTGAAATATATAAAATATTTGTATTCAATAAAACCAAAGAATGTAGAAATAATCAATCATGCTTCTAACGAAGAAAAAATAAATCTTTATGCAAACTGCAAGGGCTTCATAACTACGGGTTTAGATGAAGATTTTGGCGTTACTCCAATTGAGGCAATGGCGTCGGGAAAACCAGTTATTGCCCCGAACGAAGGAGGATACAAAGAAACAATTATCGATGGAAAAACAGGTATTTTAATTGATAATATAAATGAAGACAAACTCATTGAGGCGATAAAAGTTATCTCAAAAAATCCTTCTAAGTATAGAAAAGAATGTGAAGAGCAAGCTAGAAAATTTGATACAAAATATTTTATTAAGAAATTAAATGAGGTAATTGAAAATAAAAATGGGTAAAAAAATAGCAATATTCCACAATTCCCTTGATAATATTGGCGGAGCAGAAATTGTAGACTTAATATTGGCACGAGAACTTAACGCAGATATTTATACAACAAATATTGATGGGGAAATGATTAAAAAAATGGGGTATGATGATGTTTTGCCTAGAATATTCTCTATAGGAAAAGTTCCTTTAAATGCTCCTCTACGACAAGAGTTAATTAACTGGAGATTTAGGAAACTTGACTTGAAAAAAAAATACGATTTTTATTTTATTGCTGGAGATTGGGCAATGTCTGGCGCAGTAAAGAATAAACCTAACTTATGGTATGTCTTTTCTCCAACGAGAGAAATATGGGACTTGAAAGATTTCGTAAAACAAATTGATGTGCCGTGGTTCTTGAAATGGTTATTTGATACATGGGTTTTAATTAGAAGGCATTTTTTCAGAAGAGACATAAGACATGTTGAAAAGATTATCTCAACTTCCAAAAACGTCCAAAAAAGAATGAAGGAATATTTTAATTTAAATTCTAAAATTATTTATCCGCCAGTTGAAACTTCTAAATTTAAATATAGAAAAAATGGAGACT
>Ga0209541_10014673_pt1 | contig 11786 bp, 9 predicted proteins | sample RifCSPlowO2_01_FD_184027 | JGI IMG/M metagenome (GOLD analysis project Ga0209541, IMG submission 184027) | Groundwater microbial communities from Rifle, Colorado - Rifle CSP2_plank lowO2_0.1 (SPAdes) (version 2) | ecosystem: Environmental > Aquatic > Deep subsurface > Groundwater | place: Rifle...
CCGGCTAAGGGGGATAACACTCGTCACCCACGACTCTGACGCCGTTCCCGGCCTGGCTAATCGCATCATTGGCCGCTGGGCGCGGCTGCACGCTACCGGCATGCCACCGCAGTATTACCCTTATGCCAAAGACAGCGTAGTCCATACCGGCATACCGGTGGATGAGCGGGTTAAACCAGTTGATGAAGGCTTACAAAAAAAGCTCAAAAAACAGATAGATTTGCCCTCGGACTGTTTAATGCTTTTGGTAGCTGGTGGTGGCCATGGATCGCAGACAATTAATGAACTGGCGGTAGAAATAGCTGCTGAGCTGCTAGAAGCTAACCTCTTACTACAGATTGTCCATTTTAGCGGTTCAGCTCATCAAGACCATGTTGCCGAACACTACATGAAAAAGCTCGGCAAACAGATGCCAAGCCGGGTTAGAGTGCTGGGCTTTTCCAGTGACTTTTATGCTTACTCCGGCGCGGCCGATGTGGTACTGGCCAGGGCAGGGGCGACTACCATAGCCGAGCTGGCTATTCAAAGAAAAGCGGCCGTTATAATCCCCAGCCCGTTTTTAACCGGCGGGCATCAGCTGAAAAATGCTGAGGAATTAACAACAAAAACGGCGGCCGTAGTTCTGCCCAATGATGTCAGTCCACAAAAATTACTCACTGTCCTAAACGATCTGCTGCAAAATCAACAGAGGCGAGAGCATTTAGCGCATAATATTAGCAGGCTAGCCCAGCCTGATGCCGCCAGCCACTTAGCAGAGCTTTTACTTGGCGCGGCTCGTCCAAAGAAAAGTTAAACATGCGCTTTTTTTCGAACAAAAAATTTACTAGGAACCGAACCTCTAACAGGGGCGCAGACCGTCCCCGGCCAAGCTATTACCGGGCGCCGGTAGCTAAAACCCCTTCACGGAGCCCATTTAAGAGGAAAACACCTCAGAAACAACCCCGCAGAGGGGTCTTGGCTACTCTTCGAAATGGGCTGATCATTATTTTACTGCTGGCCGGCCTTATTTATAGCCAGATCGTTAAAACTGAACCCAAACTAGAGGTTAATGACACCTCTTATCATTCGACTGAGGAATATACCGGCGCTGCCAAAGCCGATTTAACAGCCCTGCGTAACAAAACTAAGCTAACTCTCGATAAGCGCGGTATAGCCGACTCGCTCAGGCGGAAATTTCCGGAAATTGCTAATGTTAGGATTGATTTATCGCTTTTCTCGCAAAAACCAACCATTAAGCTAAATATCGCCGCGCCGACTTTTAACTTAAGCAGTGGTGGCAGTTTGTACGTTGTCGGGGCTAACGGTGTAGTGGCGGCCACTAGCGCTTCTTTGCCCGGTGCCGCCAAGTTGCCCAGTCTGATTGACCAATCCGGTTTTACAGCTGCCCCTGGTAAGCAAGTGCTGGGCAGCCAGGCTGTTAGTTTCATTAACTCCTTACTAGCCCAGTGTAAGCAGGCCGGGGTGAAGGTCCAATCACTGACTCTACCGGCCTCACCATCTGAGCTGGATCTACGGACTGAAGGCATTGCCTACTTTGTCAAGTTTGATCTTAATGGTGATGTGCTTATCCAGGCAGGGCAGTACCTGGCGGCTAAACATAAGTTTGATAGCGAGGGCAGCCCGCCCAGCCAGTACCTAGATGTCCGGGTGGCCGGTAAAATATATTACAAGTAAAACAACTAATATACCCTGCTTTAGTTCGTATTTTGTTCAGTGAGTATAAATTAATAAATACCTAAAAAACATACGGGGCAGTGAGATTAACCAAAAGTCAAATTTTGTATTCAAAAGCGGAAAAGCAGGGAAAAATATATAAAGATACGAAAGAGCCAAAAGTCAAATATATAATGGAGCCTGTGGATAACTTTTAGACTTTTCACAGAATTTTACGACGTAGTTAGGATATAGCAGCAGCGCAAATAATTAGAGATACATAGAGGCAGTGCAAAGCAATAAAATGCCCATTATTAGATAACTGAACAAAAGCTCCCCTGTTAGGGGGGTAATACAGTCATCTCTTATAGAAATATATACTGTCGCCAAATATACAATGTGCGACATGTGGTCTAGGTCTCGGAAACTATATTCCCTCCAGCTCTAATCACTCTACTTTTTCGAATTTTTAATTTTCAATTATTTAACTAACTATTATTTAACCTGCTCACTACTGCCTTATGCTTCTAAGGCCTATTCACTGTCTACGACCAAGCGTGTTCGTAAAATGTTCTTATATGATTTTATTAATTTAATTGCTGTTCGGCTAGGTTAGCGTAGCCGAATGACTTGCTCGTCGCCGGAAGCCTCAGCTCGTGGTTTAGTGCCAGATGCTTGGGCTGGTGGCTGCGCCTGCCCAGCCGAAGCTTTACGGCGCCTGGAGCGCTTACGCCTAGTGGGCTGAGTAGTTTCTGGGCTGGCTGGCTTATCTGGGTGCGTAAGGCCGGTGGCTAGCTTGACTATTTGCTCACGGGGTGTTGGTTTGGTCTGAGGATTAGACTTTGGTGCGGCATCTACCCTAACTATGTCCGGCAGACCCGCGGTCTCGCGAACCCTGGCTTCAACTTCAATTTTATTACGGCTGTAACGCTGGCGCGTTAGCTCAATAATCTGAGCGGAATTATCGTCCGGTGGCTGCGGTAAGTTCAGGGTCTTGGCCGAAAAGGCTGGAGCCTTCTCGCCATCAATCATCATGCTAATTACAAAAAAACGTGAATGCTGTTGAATAAGGTTAGCCGCTTCAAACTCCGGCTCAAAATATTTTTGCAGGAACGGCGCGTCATCGGGGCTGACCCTAAAGCTCATGACGGTACCGACGTTGCCAAAAACAGCGCCACGGACTTCCTCGCCCATTTGCGAAATGTATTGGTTGGCGACGGTTAGATTAAGGCCGTATTTACGGGCCTCGGATAGGATAGTGGCGAATGACTCGGTGGCAAAGTTCTGAAACTCATCGACGTAAAGATAAAATGGTGTGCGCTTAGCTTCGGGCATATCTGCCCTGCCCATGGCGGCTAGCTGGATCTTGGTAACCATCAAAGACCCTAAGATACCAGCATTGTCCTCACCCATTAAGCCACGGCTTAAGTTAACGATTAAGATCTTACCCTCGTCCATTATTTGGCGGATGTCAAAGGTGCTTTTAGGTTGGCCGACAATGTTTCTAATCATGGGGTTGGCCACGAAGGCTCCGACCTTATTAAGTACCGGCGCTACGGCTTCAGAAGCGAATTTGTCGTTCCAGCTAGCAAACTCCTTAGTCCAAAAGTTCTTAACCACCGGGTCGTCAACGTACTTGATGACATCAGCCCGGAAATGGCGGTCAGTCAGCATCCGGGTGATATCCAGCATGGTCGAGTTGGGGAAATCCAACAGCGCGAGCAGTGTGTAGCGCAGTATATATTCCAAGCGTGGACCCCAGCTTTCGGCAAACAGTTTTTTCAGCACGCCGACTACCTGTGAGCTAATGTGGCCTTTAAGCGACGGGTCACTGATTTCCAGTGGGTTAAAGCCAATCGGATAGTCAGTATCGGCTGGGTTAAAGTAAACAACATCATCAATTCTGTTAGCGGGTATAAATTTCAGGACGTGTTGGGCATAATCGCCGTGAGGGTCAATGACGGCAAAACCCTTGTTGTAGTAAATATCAGAAATAGTTAGCAGTTCTAGGGCGCCGGACTTACCAGTGCCGGTCTGGCCCAGGATATATATATGGCGGTCGCGGTCACCGCGACGGATACCAAAGACAGTGTTATCGCCCCGGAAGTTGGTGACACCGAACAAGCTGATTCCTTCCTCGTACCCGAGCTCAGCGATTGGGATATTGGCTGGCGGCTCAGCCGTTTTAGTGGTGGCCCAGACGATGCTGGGTGTCTCAACCGTAGTGTGTGGCAAGTGGAACAAGCTGGCTAGTTCTTCGATGTTTAAGATAAAGCCGTGATCGATGAAAAAACGGGTCTGGTACTCCAGCTGTTTGTCTTGTTTAAAACTGGTGCTTTTGATCTTAAAGCCATTTAGGTTAGTAGTATTGAACTGCTTGAAAGCTCCGACTAGCGCCTGCATGCGCAGCCGGGCGGTTCTGGAATCATTGCCAGCATACATCAGACGGATTTTAACCTGGTAGCCCAGTTTCTGAGTTTTGGTTTCAATGGCCGTTATCCTGGCCTTATCCCGCTCCGATAATTCCAAAGCGGCAGTTCCACCTTCTTTGCCGCCACCTTCTGGCGGACGAATTAAGGCTGCAAAGGCTTGCCCGGCATAATTAAGCGTGGCGGTACCACCAGCCCCAATTACTCCCCTGCCCCCTCGGATACGGGCCACCATTTTAGCGCCGCGGCGGTGCCAATCGTCGGCAATCGGCCGGGCCATAATCTGGATCCACATCTCCTCACTCTCTTTGTCTAGCTTGGCCAGGGTGGCTGTGATAGATGCCAGGGGGTCGACCTCAAAGCTAGGGAAAGTTTTAATCGGCATGGTTTCGTTTTCGCTTAGGGTTAGCTCAGCAGTATGGATAACCTCCTGTGCTAATTGGCGTTCTGAATAGTCTTCCTCAACTTCGGTAATTTGAACAGTCGGATACTGGGCATAAATCTGGCCTTCGACAAAGGCTTGCAGGTGCTTGGGCGTCCAGATGTAAAAGCGGATGCGCTGGCCTTTGGCGGCGATCTCCAGGCTGATATGCTCCTGCAGTGTGCCTGACAGTCGCAGCTCACGCTTGGAGCGTAAAATACCGTGCAGGGCGGCCAGCATCTGCTCAGCGGCCAGTTCTTTCTTATCGTTTTCGCGCGGGATCTCGAGCATCAAAAGACAATGCTCGTGGTGCATTCGCACTTTTCTACTTTTACGGCGCAGTATCATAGTTTCTTGGCTCAATTATACGCTTAAGCTACCACCAGCGGTAGATGGCACACTGGTATTCTCTTGTGCTTATTCGGCCAGGGCGTAAGTAGCTTTGGCTACTCGCTTGAACTGCGGTTTGCCCTGCAGGTTTAGCAGAATGGTGGTTTCTTTAACGTGGCGGCTTTTTAGCACCCGCCTAACGATCTCGTCACGGTGCAGCGGGCCGCTTTCTTTTTTAAGGACTTCAGCGATGACATCAGCTACAGTTCCCTTCTTATAGCCCCATTCTTTTAGGGCATAGATGCCACGGCCGATTAACACAAAGCGCTTGTCTTTGATCAATTCGTTATGGATAGCCTGAGTGGTAACGTCTTTGCGCTTAAAGTCACTTGCAGCAATAGCCTGGGCGATTTCACTAAAATGCATCGGCTTTTTATGGTCATGCAAAACAACGTAAATCTTGTCACGGATATTCTTGGGATTAACCATCGGCCATTTAGTCAAGCCCCAGCGGCCATGCAGCGATGCCACATTCTTGGAAATGCTGGCCAGTGCCTGGACATGCTTGGTGTCAGGATTACCGACCTCACGAGCAATTGACTCAATGTTGGTCGGCTGACCAATTTTATTAATGGCCTCAATTACTTTGCCGACGTGGTCACGGATGGCTTTCTCACTGTGCTTAGTGGCCAGGCCGATAGAGTGGAAGAAATGGTCGTTGTCGTCAATGACGGCAATTTTCGGCGCCAGATGGGCTAAAAAGGCTACCCGGGACTGATCGATCTTAGTATTCTCCGGGGCTAGACGCTTAGTAATTTCAGCCGTTCGGGCAACATGGCCTAGTTCGGCCAGGTGTTCACCCAGGACAGCTTGGACTTCTTTGATACGCGGCAGGTCTTCGCCGGCAGCCTGCAGCTTGGTGATAACAGCCTTTTCCAGCTGACGGACGCGTTCACGGGTAATGCCTAACAGCTCACCAATCTGTTCCAAGGTCTCCCGGCGGTCAAACAAGCCAAAACGGCGGGCGATGATTTCCCGCTCGCGTTCACGTTCTATAGTACCCAGGACTTCCTGGACAATAGACTCGATATTTATGCTGGTAGTTACAGTGTTATCTGCCATAATTTCTTCCCTGTTAAACGCTATTATTGCGCTACCGGTTAATATAATTATATAACCTTAGTTTTTAATAGTCAAGTATATATTACTCTAGATTTATTGTATCACCAATTGGCGTACTTAGCACAATCCGTTTATGTTTATTTGCCATAATATTTATTTGGAAAGAAGTGAAATATGTGGAAAACTCTGTCCTATGCCCTGGCCTGTTTATTTCTGCCGGCGGCGAAAACTGGTTTTGGCCGGTGCCTCATCCAACAGCTTCTGGGCCTCAGCCTCAGTTAACTTTTCAGGATCCTTATCTTTAGGGATTTTAGCGTTCTTTTTGCCGTCGGTGATGTAGGGGCCATAGGGCCCACGTAGGATTTTAAGTTTGCCAAAATCGGCGACTGTTTTCTTGGCAGCCGCCTTAGCGTGCTCTTTTATAAGCTCCCGGGCCCGGGCTTCACCAATACGCAGCGGTTTATCTTCCTTTAAACTGATAAAACTCTTACCGACCTTTATATAAGGTCCGTAAGGACCAATGTTAGCCGTTATTTCTTCCCCGTCCTCCGTCTTACCCACCACCCGCGGTAGATCAAACATCGGTAAGGCCTGCTCAAGAGTCACTGTCTCAATGGTCGCGCCTTCAGGTAGCGGTGCAAAACGCGGTTTAGGGGCTTCTTTGTCACCTTTGGCCGGACTGGCGCCGATCTGCAGCACCGGACCGTAGCGGCCAAAGCGGGCGGCTACCGGTTCACCGCTTTTGGGCTCTTTACCCAGCTGCCGCAGCTTCATGGCTTCGGCCCGGCTGGCGCCTTCAGATTTTTTAATCAGGGGGTGGAAATGCTCGTAAAAACGCTTCAGGACTTCTTGCCATTTAATTTTGCCTTCAGCGATGTCATCGAATTCTTCTTCAGCTTTGGCCGTAAAGTCGTAATCAACAATGCTGGAAAAGTACTTGAGCAAGAAATCATTGACAATTTCGGCCAGTTCGGTCGGTACCAGTTTAGCCCGGTCGGCCCCGACGACCACCTCTTGGGTTGTTGGTTTAACTTTACCTGCCTCTAAGATGAATTCTTTGAGCTGGCGGGCTTCACCTTCCAGATCCTTCTTTTCTATATAGCCGCGGTCCTGGATAGTGCCGATGGTTGGGGCGTAGGTGCTGGGGCGGCCAATGCCCAGCTCCTCTAGTTTTTTAACCAGGCTAGCCTCAGAGTAGCGGGCTGGCGGGCGGCTAAAGATCTGCAGGGCACTGGCAGATTTAAGTTTCAGCGCCTGGCCTTCAACCAAGTCCGGCAGAATCCGGTCGTCCTTGCCACCACCGTAAACCTTCAAGAAACCGTCAAATTCCAGGATTTCACCGCTGGCCATAAATTTTTGGCTATGGTCAGAAATGGCAATTTCAACCTCGGTTTTTTCAACCAGGGCAGCGGCCATCTGGCTGGCCAGCGTCCGGCGCCAGATTAACTCATAAAGCTTCTTTTGGGCGGAGTCGGCACCGGCGCTCAGAGCTTTTATATTAGTCGGCCGGATGGCCTCATGGGCTTCCTGGGCGCTGCGGCTGGTGGTCTTATACTGGCGCACCTGCCCATACTTGTCACCGTAATTATCAGTTATATATTTCTTGGCAGCGTCGATAGCTATACCAGCTAAGTTGACACTGTCGGTACGCATATAGGTAATGTGGCCATTCTCATAAAGCCTTTGGGCTAGCACCATGGTCCTACGGACACTGTAGCCCAGGCGTCTGGAGGCTTCCTGCTGCAAGGTGCTGGTGGTAAAGGGGGCATTAGGACTTCTGGTGCCGGGTTTTTTGGCGATAGCGGTAACTCTGAAAGAGGAAGACTTTATCGAGTTAAGAAAATCTTCGGCGGCTTTGTCGCTGGCGACCTTTTCGCTTAATTCAGCCGGTACGGCCTGGCCACGAGCGTCAAAGACGGCTGTGACTTTATAAGCACTTTCTGCCTTGAAGGCTTTAATCTCACGTTCACGCTCGACAATCAGGCGGACGGCTACACTTTGGACCCGCCCGGCCGACAAGCCGGTGCGGACCTTTTTCCAAAGCACCGGCGACAGCTCATAGCCCACCAGCCTGTCCAGTACTCGCCTGGCATGCTGAGCATCGACTAACTTGGGATCAATGTTACGTGGTTTGGCAACAGCCTTAGCAATCGCTGTCTTGGTAATTTCATGAAAGACAATGCGGTTGGTCTTGGCTGGCTCCAGCCCCAGCAGTACACAAACATGCCAGGCAATGGCCTCGCCTTCACGGTCTTCATCGCTGGCCAGCCAGACAGTTACACCCTTGGCAGCCGCTTTTAACTCGCGAGCCGCTTTTTCTTTATCTGGCGGTACTTCGTAAGTCGGCTTAAAATTGTTTTTAATATCGACGCCAATGTCTTTTTTGGGCAGGTCGCGGATATGGCCAAAGCTGCTCATAACTTTAAAATCCTGGCCTAAATATTTAGCAATGGTACGAGCTTTAGCCGGACTCTCCACAATGACTAGGTTTTTTGGCATATGTCTCCTAGTCTATAAAGTACGCTTGCTGTGTCAAGTTAATAATGCTTACACTAAACGATTATTTCAAGCTCCAGCTGCCACTCTCAGCTCTGATATAACCATTGATCTCCAGCGTTCGCAAAGCAGCACCTAACTGCGAGCCATTAAGCCGGGCAGCGGCTGCCAACTGCTGCTGGTCACCTATGCCGGACCTGATAAGATCAAAGATCTTTTGTTCGTTAGGACCACTGCGGAAGGCCCGGCTGCCCTTGGGCTTATTAGTGCCAATGCCTAGCTCAGCAAGGACATCATCTACAGACGTTACTGGCAAAGCGCCATTTTTAATTAAACTATTGCAACCCTCACTGCCCAGACTGTTAATATTGCCCGGCACGGCCATAACACTCCGGCCCTGCTCCAGGGCAAAACTGGCGGTGTGCATAGTACCGCTGCCCTTAGCCGCTTCGGTAATTAACAGCCCATCTGCCAGGCCGCTAATTAGGCGGTTACGGGCAATGAAGTTAGAGCGGTATATTTGGGCGCCGGGTGGATATTCAGAAATCAGACAGCCACCGCGCTCAACTATCTGCTTAGCCAGAGCCAGGTGTGAAGCCGGATAGATTTGATCTAGGCCGCTAGGTAAGACAGCGATAGTTAGGCCGCCGGCTCTTAGACAAGCCGTGTGGGCTATAGAGTCGACGCCAAGGGCCAGGCCGCTGACAATCACTAAGCCGGCTTTAGCCAGAGCGCTTACCAGGCGCTCGGTTACCTGGGCGCCGTAACTGGAGGCTTGGCGACTGCCGACAACCGCCACCCGGGGCTTGTCTAAGAAGCTTCTGGGGTGGGCGCCCAGCCAAAACAGCTGCCTGGGTGGCGAAGGGATATGGCGCAGGAGCTGCGGGAAGTCTGGGTCATCGTGCTTAAGGCTATTGACTCTCATATAAATATGTATTCTAGTATTGACATAAAGGCACTTTTTTGCTAAAATTGCAACTCGTAATCCTCTTATGTAGGATTACGCACCTTATACCCCCAATGATAAGTGTTATTTAACACTTGTTATGAACTGTTTAAGATTAAGCTATTCAAGTTGATACCCTCCACTTATAGCTTGTCCCTCACCACTTTTGGTTTGTATAAGCCAGTTTAGTAGCCAAAAAAGCTAAAAGCAATTGCTCATGGTTATTATAAAACCCAGCAGTGGTGAGGGAATCTTAAACAATTTATTCCCTTTAACTCTACCCCACTCTGCCTTCGGGCAGTTGTGGGATGACCGCACGTTCAATGTGGGTCGGCGAGTCTTAACGACGCTCCCCGGATTTATCCGGGGACGGCACGAATATCTTAGCTTAGGCGGATACTTTCGATGCTTCGCTCATGGTGGGGTTGAAGGGTGTAATAGGCCTCCAGCGGTGCCCACCCCCTCTGGAGGTCTTTTAGGAGCATTAGGATTATAATGAAGGACAATTGAGCCATGAGATTCAGACAAGAACTAGTTGGCCAGAACTGGATTGATAGCCAAAGCAAGCGGCGTATGGATTTGATTTATAGCGGTACTCTATTGCCCGCTATTGCTCTAATTGGTGGCGCCGCTTTGCTTCTTTCTCGCGTGGTTGACGGTGAGGGTTCGATATTTCATCAAGACAGAATTGGGAAAGATGGCTCCCTGTTTACTATTCGGAAAATACGGACCCTAGAAGCGGATGGTCTGCATCCAGCTTGGGGTGGGCCACATGACTCTCGGGCTACGCCACTCGGAGAAAAACTTCGACCATACGGAATAGACGAGATACCTCAGTTTTTGAATGTTTTTAAAGGCGAGATGAGTTTAGTCGGGCCAAGAGCATCAAGTTCTGTTGTTCTGGAGGCTATGCAACAGACCTTACGCCGTACAGGTTTTGATGAGTGGCAGAATATGTATTTTTCATCTCGGCCAGGACTGATTTCATCTTTTGGTTTGGCAGCACGTTTGGTAGATTTTTCTGAGGAACAGGCATTAGTAAAAAGAGCTGAACTAGATCTAGAGGATTTTAGGCAGGCCAGTCGCGAGTATGACAGAAAATTGTTGTTTAGTTACTGGGGGGTAATGTCCAAGGTTATATCTAAAAGCCTACGGTCCCAGCCGTATGCTTCCAGTGTCGTTGGTGAAAGAGTTACTGAAGATGAATTCGGCAATTAGGGTATTTGTTTCTCGTAGAATTTGAGATTTGCAGAGAAGTAACTGATAATGATGGTTATGAATTTCTTGGACCGGCTTACGCTCTTATCTTACGTTGCCTTAAATATAGACATTCTTTTTCAAATCAGACGGATATATCAAACTAAATCTTCAAAGGACCTCTCGCTAATTGGGATGACTATTCGCTACTTAGCTATCATAATCATACTCATTAAGTTTATTCAATTAAGCGATGTAGCACTTATTGCCGGCCAAGCACTCATCGCAGTTACTTTCACTGTTTATTTTATATTTGCGCTCACCTATTTTTATTACAGAAAACAAAAGATTTAATCAAAGAACGCTTCGTGTGTCGTGCGGTAACTTACCGCCAAAAACATATTCCGTAATTAAAGCATTGGCTTCCTGCAGGATTTTAGGTAAAACTCCCTGCTCTTCCTTGCTAAACTTACCAAGCACAAAATCACTATTCTCAACCTTCTCCAGTCTTTCTGAGCCTACGCCAATACGTAGGCGGCCAAAATCCTCGCCCAGGTGCTGGATCAGCGACTTAACGCCATTATGGCCAGCATCGGAGCCACCCAGGCGGGTTCTGAGTTGGCCAAATGGAATGGCCAGCTCATCATAAACCGCTAGTGTGTTTTGGTTATATACCCGGTAAAAGTGCTGAATAGCCTGGGCAGCTTCACCACTTAGGTTCATAAAGGTTGTAGGCTTGCATAAAATGACCCTGTTTTCACCGAGATTAGCTGAGCTAATCTCACATTTAAGGTCCTTTTTAACTATCCATTTAGGGAAATCGTTTTTCTGGGCAAAATGGTCGAGCACTGCAAAGCCAATATTGTGGCGCGTGCCCCCATACTGCTTACCTGGGTTACCCAGGCCGATAATTAAAACAGTTTTATTTAAGCCAATAGTATAAAGCGACATTACTTTGCCGGGATCTGGTTTTTTCTGAAATAAAGCCATATATATGAGTCTAGCTGTTTAATGCTTCTCAATAAACCAGAATTTTAAGGGTGTGCCATTAAGCGGCCATTTGTCTCTGAAACTACGCTCTAAATACCGCTTATAGCTCCAGTGCAAAAACTTAGTATGGCCACCAAAGATCTTAAAGCTGGGCATATCCATGTCTTCTTCCTGGACCATGTAATTAAGCTTTGGTGAGCGG
>Ga0209541_10014675_pt1 | contig 11786 bp, 10 predicted proteins | sample RifCSPlowO2_01_FD_184027 | JGI IMG/M metagenome (GOLD analysis project Ga0209541, IMG submission 184027) | Groundwater microbial communities from Rifle, Colorado - Rifle CSP2_plank lowO2_0.1 (SPAdes) (version 2) | ecosystem: Environmental > Aquatic > Deep subsurface > Groundwater | place...
CGTTCATATCCATAGTCATATATCGACATGATACGACGAGCCGTTCACTTAAGGGAGCTTTCGGCTCCTTTCTGTGTTGGAATGACCCTTGATTTGGGTGTCATTGTGCGTTGGACAAGACTGTGGATTGCTCCAAAAATGTCGATATGCTATACTTATAGGTACAATTATGAATCCCGTTAGAAGTAACCCTAAACGGGATAAAAGTGATGGTTTTTGGCATTTATAATAAAGTAATGCAGAATGGCACCATGCGGTGGTAATAGGTGCTTTGCACTACTTCTAACGGGATGAATACTAAGAAAATAGCTTATTTACTGGTGTTTTCCCTTGTTTTGGGCTTTGCTGGCGTTGCCTATGGGGCATCCGAGGATACTCGTTATTTGGTTAAATCCAGCTCTAATTTTTGGAAGAAATCATTTGGCGTACGCCATGAGTTTAAAGAAGGTTTTACGACTGATTTATCTGATTGGCAGCTTCGTGTTGCCCGAATGTTTGGGATAGAAGTTGTTTTAGTTAAGAAACTGTTTGTTCTCCCTGAATCACTTTCTTTAGTAGGAACTGATGGAGTTGACGGAGTTAAGGGCAAGCCGACAGGTTCTTCGACCAAACCAGTCCCTTCTGATCAGATTCCGTGGGGAATTGAGGCTGTTTATGGAGGTAAGCTTTTACTAGATAAACCTTCAGGCGGAGTAGATATTAATATAGCTGTATTAGATACGGGTATATTAAGAACCCATCCTGATTTAAAAAATAGAATTAAGGGATGTAAAGATTTTACTTCTGCTAAACAACCCATTGTAGATAATAGCTGTGATGATAAAAATGGCCATGGTACTCATGTTGCAGGCACTATTGCTGCCGATGGCGGAGATGGCAAGGGTATTTATGGAGTAGCGCCTGAATCTAATTTACTTATATATAAAGTTTGTGGCACTAACGGTTCTTGCTGGTCTGATGATATTGCCTATGCGATGCAGACTGCAATTAATGATAAAGCTAATATTATCAGTATGAGTTTAGGCGGTGATTCAGAAAGCTCTCTTATAAAAGACGCTGTTTCAAGTGTGGTTAGTAAAAATATTCTTGTTGTAGCTGCAGCCGGCAACGATGGTCCTTATCCGGGCAGTATTGATTATCCCGGAGCTAATCCCGATGTAATTGCAGTAGGAGCATTTGATAGTGATTTTGATATTGCCAAATGGAGTTCTCGCGGTATTAATTTAGACACAGAGTCTTATGTTGTAGAAGAAGGAGACATTGAATTCGCCGCTCCCGGAGTTAATATAGAATCGACATGGAAAGACGGTGGATATGTGTTCTTGTCCGGTACTTCAATGGCAACTCCGCACGTAACTGGTTTAGCGGCAAAGCTTTGGCAGAAAGATGGCGCTTCCGCAACTCGCCTGTTACTCCAAAAAGAATTTTCTCAAGATCTTAATCCTCTTGGTGATGATGATGCATCGGGTTTTGGATTTCCACATCTATAAATATTTGGTCAGTTAAAACCACCGCTTATTGCGGTGGTTTTAATATTTGGTAGAATAATAAGATGAAAATCAATCACGTTATTAAGACTCTTATATTATCCGATTTCTATCTGAACATCGGACTTGGTCTTTTTGGTCCGATATTTGCTATCTTTGTAACAAAACAAATTCAGGGCGGATCTATTGAGGTAGTCGGTTTTGCCGCAGGTATAACCCAGCTTGTTAAAGTTATTTTAGAGATTCCGATTGCCAGATATCTTGATAAAAACCATGGTGAATATGATGATTTTTATTCTATGATTTTCGGAGGCGTCCTCATCTCCCTTGCTCCGTTTTGGTATATTTTTGCATCGCAAACTTATCATATATATTTGATACAAGCGTCATATGGTGTAGGTTTAGCCTTTCTTGTTCCGCCTTGGTATGCTATTTTTTCCAGACATTTGGATAAGCTTCATGAAAATATAGAGTGGTCATTTGAATCGGTTGCTATTGGAATAGCTACTGCCGTCTCGGCGGCCATCGGCGGTGTTATGGCTAATAGATTTGGCTTTAATACAGTTTTTATGATTGCCGGAATTTTGGCTTTTTTTGGCATCTCTCAGCAGATAAAAATATACAAAGATCTCAAGGAGAAAGTAAAGAGGGGCACAGTTAAGCCGGAGGTAGGGGCTCTTTAATTGATAAATGACAAATCAGGAGTTATCAAAAATTTTCAAAGAAATTTCGGTTTTGCTTGAAATAAAGGGCATAGCCTTTAAGCCGCAAGCATATGAAAAAGTAGCTTATACTCTGGATTCTTTAGAGGAAGATTTACTCGATATTTATAGAAAGGGCGGCATAAAAAATCTCAAAGATATTTCCGGTGTCGGTCAGAATATCGCTGAAAAAATTGAGGAATATATAAAGACCGGTCATATTAAAGAATATGAAAGATTAAAAAAAGAATTTCCGGTGGATATCGAGAGTTTGCGTTCTGTTGAGGGTGTGGGACCGAAAATGATTCAGAAGTTATATAAGAAACTCGGCATTAAAAATCTTGATCAACTGGAGAAAGCAGCCAGAGCCGGGAAAATAAGAAATGTTGCCGGACTCGGCGAAAAAACAGAGGAAAAAATACTCAAGGGTATTGGTTTTGTTAAAAGCTTTGGCGGAAGGTTGGTACTTGGTTTTAATATGCCGATCTTTCATTCCATTCTAAATAAGATAAAAGAGGTTGAGGGAGTTAAGATTGTTGAGTTTGCCGGCTCGGTCCGTCGGATGCAGGAAACGGTAGGCGATTTGGATATTTTAGCCATTTCAACCAAACCATCAAAGGTGATGGATTTTTTTGTTTCAATGCCGGAAGTTGAAGCGGTTCACGAAAAAGGATCAACCCGCTCATCCGTCCGGTTAAAAATTGGCATCGATGCCGATTTGCGGGTTATTCCGCCTGAATCATTCGGAGCCGCTTTACAATATTTTACCGGTGATAAATATCACAATATTAAATTAAGAGAAGTTGCTATCAAGCAGGGATATAAATTAAATGAGTACGGTTTATATAAGGGCAAGAAATTAATAGCCGGAAAAACCGAAGAAGAAATTTATGAAAAGCTTGGTTTTGAATTAATGCCTCCCGAAATCAGAACTAATCACGGCGAACTTGATCCCGAACTGAATAAAAAATTACCCAACCTTAGCGGCTACGGGGATTTAAAAGGTGATTTACAGGTTCAGACTAATTGGACGGACGGCGAGCATTCTATAAAGGAGATGGCCGAGGCGGCTAAGAAATTAGGTCTTGAATATATTTGTATAACCGACCATACCAAATCTCTGGCCATGACCGGAGGCAGTGATGAAAAAAAGTTACTCAAGCAGATAGCTGAAATTGATAAGATTAATGCGGAATTCGTAATTCATAATTCGAAATTCAAGATTTTGAAGGGCGCCGAAGTTAATATTATGAAAGATGGTTCGCTTGATATTGATGATGAGACTCTATTTAAACTTGATATTGTTGGTGCGGCAGTTCATTCAAATTTTAATATGACCGAAGAAGAGATGACCAAGCGGATTATTCGAGCGATGGAAAATCCTAATGTTGATATAATTTTTCATCCTACGGGCAGAGTAATAAATAGAAGACCTGCTTATGCCGTAAATGTCGAGGAGTTATTAAAAACTGCCAAACGAACCAAGACAATTATGGAAATAGATGCTTTTCCCGACCGACTCGACCTTAAAGATGAATATGTTAGAAAGGGGATAGAGATGGGAATTAAATTTTCAATTGATTCTGATGCTCATCACACTTCGCATTTTCAGTATCTTGAATATGGGATTGCTCAGGCCCGAAGGGGTTGGGCAACGAAAGCAGATATTATCAATACTCGTTCATGGCAGGAGATGTTGAAGTTATTAAAATAAGCAAAGAGATAACCTATCTTCGACACGCCTCCGATCGGATAACTCCTCCGTGAGTTATCCGATCTCAGCTAAGTTTGCCCGGAAATTGACCGATGGTGGACTTCCGTCCGATATTATACCAGCGGTCAATTTCGGGGTCTCAATTGTCTCTGATGGGTTATCTCTTTGCTTAGCACCATAAAACATAGGTTGTGCGGAGCTTCTTTGTTTTTATAATAAAATTTAAACTTGAACTTTTTTGGAAAATTTAAAATCCCGTCTTGACGGGATTAAGTTATTTCTAACATCCTCTTTATCGGTTTGTGGGCTTTTTCAGCAAGTTCTGGATCGACGGTAATTTCATATTTCATATCGCGCAACGATTCGTATAGGTTGCGTAGAGTGTTCTGTTCCATGAAAGCACATCGGGCATTCGGATTTGCTGGGATAAATATTTTGTCTGGTGCCGCTTTTTGCATTGGGTAAATATTGGTAACAGTCGTCGCGACGATAATTTCTTTTTGGGGAGTTACTTTTAGAAAATCAATCATACCGGAAGTTGAACGAATTTGCATCATCTCTTTGGATACCAAGCGCTGATTGAGCATCGCAGTGCATTTAGATTGACAACCGCATTCGGGATGAGCAACTACTGCCGCATTCGGGTGAAGAGCCATTTGCCGTATTACATCATGAGCGGTAATTTGTTCATGGACATGACAGGCTCCCATCATAAGCCAAAGATTATCAGTAGAACGACCCATTTTCTTAAGAATATCCATAGCATAGTATCCCAGAAAAACATCGGGCAGGAAAAGCAGGGAACTGTCAGGATATTTTTCAGCCATGAATTGAATTACTTTAGCTGCATTACCGGAAGCACAGCATATATCGCTTATGGCCTTAATATCAAGATAGGTATTGACGTAACTTATTACTTTTCCGTTAGGATGTTCGTGCTTCCAGTCCAGAACTTTTTTAGGGTCAGCGTGGGCCGCAAGTGAACAAAGTGCTTTTAGGCTGGGTGCCAGCACTATTTGGTCAGGCCGCTTCATAACGGCTAAGATTTGATTCATAAAAAGTACGGATGCCTCCAGAATAACCTTCTTTTTCGAATCTCTTCCTACTTGAGCTAGAAGAAGCGAATCTCCGATATAATCAGCGATATCTTGAATATCAGGCGGTTCGTAATTGTGTGCAAGAAGAAGAACATCTTTTTCCTGCATATAACGGGTTATCTCACTTTTTAGCCATTGTCGTTCTTCTTCGGTGATGTTTTTAGGATCTGCTTCAGCTGGAATCGGTGGAACTTCGATTGGCGATGTAAGGTCTACGCTAGGAATCATTTCGATTGCTTCGTTAGCCCTTAGGATATCTCCCGACGTTGTCGGCAATGATTGATTAGTCATGATTTCACCTCTTTGTTAAATAACTTAGTGTGTTAATTACACTATATCATCCATAGTTTCAAAGTCAAGTATTAAAAACTTTAGTCTAAAATAAATTTTTATATTAAACCAAGTAGTGAAAGTTCCGAAATAATAAAAAAGCCCCGCAACGGCGGAGCAGTCGGAACTTCTACTATCTGGAAAAAAGCCCCGCAAGAGCGGGGACTAGTAACTAGTAAGTACATTTCTCGTCGGTATAATCGGTATATTCAAATTCCTCTTTACATCTCTGGATATCTTCGGGTCTTCCTACTGCTTTTGGAATATTGTTACTTAGCTTGACTAGGAAGATTCCATTAACGGACATCGGCTTGATTACGCTGGATATTGGTTTGAATTTAGGGTCATCAACCATGTCGTTGGTCAGACTAGAACCCCAACCATGGGATACAGATATTCTATCCGTAAAGTATATTGATAGCTTGAGCATTAGCGGTAAAACCAGACCATCGCTTGGGATGTAAAGTTTTTTAGTCGGATTTTCACCATGTTTTAGGTAGAATTGAATTGCTCGTTCACCCTCCCGATAGAGGTCTCCCGAGTCTCCTCTAACACCGCGACTTTTTGCAAGTTCAGCCGGTGCATTTTTAAAGAAGAATGAACTACCCATCGTATCTGGTAAAAGAATTTGTAGTGCATTTGCTGGAAATAACTTGTTCCAATTAAGGCAATAATTGAATAAAGCTTGCTTGACGTCTTCTCCTCGTTCTCTAGCAAGACCTATTGCTATCATCTGGGGTTGGTGAGCATTAGTGCCCATAGCCATAATTTCATGTTTTTTGGCTAGATAACAATTCGACGTTCCTCTAAACTCGTTTGGTAATTCTTCCCTCAGCATTTCTACGACATAATCTTGCCATTCAGGCGCGAAACATCGTCTCGTTCCGAAATCGCTGAAGAATAATGGTTGGTAACCTTTTATTAATGCTAATTCTCGGTAGTTTTTAATTTCCCTAATTTTTCTAGCCAGCTTTAATTTTCCGCTTGAATAAATACCCTCAATTTCAGAGCGCGTCATACCTTTCATCCTAGCTCTGTTGAGTAGAGTATTGATTATCATCAGAGCCGGGATTTCCCAGTGAGTTGCGCCGGGACCTGAGAATTCCAAACGAAATTGTCCATTATCGGTCTTTCCGAGTAAATATTGCGGAAGGCAGAAATCTCGGAGAGATAAAATGTATGGAATTGGAAACATTAGCTGATCATATTGAAAAGTGCCGGCCAGCCACTGCAACCCACCGACCGTATGTCTCAGTTTCATTGTTTCATCGAAGTGTTCTCTAAGCTCACCAATGTCAATTATTTCAGCAAGGCGAGTATCAGTAGTTCTATTCTTGAAAGCATAGGTGACATTAGCATCCGGGAAATATATCTGTTCAAATAAATCCATCGGGAACTTGTAGAAGTCGGTCTGGAGTAAAAAAGTTACGATAGGTCTATCTAGCATTGCGTTGTCCTTTTAGGTTATGAATGAACTTTGCTCATATTTTATAGTATTTTACTAATTTAGTCAACCCCGCCCTTGAAAGGGGTCGTAACAAAAAATATCACCGTTTATCTCAATACCCATACTGTAATTACAACAATCCGCTATATAGTAAAATTCCAAACATATACCCTTTTCAAGGGCGGGGTCAAATAAAAAGCCCCGCTTTTGCGGGGCAAGCCGATTGTTATCGACTTTGTGCTATGACCTCGTCGGTAGTAGTAAAAATCACTCCGGCAAGTCGCATTTCTTCAATGGCATCAGCTTCGTCGGTTGGTTTCAGATTTACGACCCGACAGGCATCAGTAAGCAGATAAACTGTATATCCAAGTTTTCTGGCATCTAAGCAAGCGGCTTTGACACAATAATCAGTGGCAAGTCCGCCGATGTATAAATCTGTAACTCTGGGTAATAGGTTCTGAAATAAAGTGGGCCAGTCATTTTCTCTTAACCACAATCCTTCGAAGGGTGAATATCCATCATTGTTCCCGTAGCCCTTAGATATGATGTAGGCATCTTTTGGGACTAGAAGATCAGGATGAAATTCAGCTCCGGGGGTTCCGGCTATACAGTGGACGGGCCACGTTTCAAAGTGTTTCGCACCTCTAATGTGCCAATCTCTTGAGAAAAATCTCCTCTCTTTTTTTTCTCCGAATAGTTCGACCATTCGATTGAGAGGTTGAATGACTTTGTCACCATCTGTGACCGCTAGTGCTCCACCGGGACAAAAATCATTTTGAACATCAACGACGAGAAGCGCCGATCTATTCATTCCCTTTCTCCTTTCTGTGAAAGAACTGAGAATATCATTCCCAGATTACTCCAATCAACGAGATTATTATACAGTATATCTTTTAATTTGACAACCTCAGTATAGGCCTGCTCGCCGGTAGGATTATTCGGATAATCTGCTCCATGAGGGATGTCTTTCTGGCTTTTTAACCATTCCATTTCTTCATCGGCAAGCTCAACGGCAAAAAGTATTCCGTGATGAGCTGACATTGTGGCGGCTAGTTGTCTGGAATTAATTGGCTCAAAGCGAGATTTATCAAGACTAAGACCAACTTCCTCAAATGTCTCATCTACTATTGTTTTCAGTGGATCAGATGTATCAGGAGATGAACCTCCGGGTAATTCCCAAACAAATCCTTGTGAGTTTCGGGCAGGACTTCTAAATTCTCTGATTAAAACAATCTCTGAATCTAAGATATCCGGTTGCTTTTTATAAAGAATCACGGATGATATATCGAATCGCGAGATTACACATTCATTTGTTTTATTGCGATTTTCAGAAGCTATATAAATATTAGGATGAATAGCCCAATAAAAAACTCTATCTTTGTTTTTACCCACCTTGAATGTCCAGTATATCTTTGCCCCATCAAGTCGATTGCCGGCTCTTTTTTGGGATTGATACCAGTCCTGAAATGATTTGGTATTCCAGAGAAATAGGGGAATCTCTCTTTCTCCCCCGGTTCTTAGCACCCCCTCTCCGATTAGTTCCATGGATTTATTTACAGTTTCTTCAAGGGTGAATAATGTCGTCGGAGCTCTGAATTTATCGGCCATAAACCGTAGATATCCGGTCTGTGGCGCTCCTGGCGGATGTCCTAGCACTGCTTTACCAGAATTAACCCAATGACCAAATTCCACGTTTGTTGTGAATCCCGGTAGCTTTAATTTGTTATCGGGCATTATTGTCATATCCCGTGGCACCCAGAATAAAACAACATCAGACATATCAAGCATTTTATGTTCCCATTGAGGAGCTTTGGACCAATCATATTCTTCGGTATCCCCGGGTTTCACTTCGGGAACGAACACGACTCCGTCATATCCTTTTTCGGCAAGTATTCTCAACGCTTCCGGTCGCCATGATTTTACAGCAGGTGTGCGCGGTGAGGGCCCAGCTAGAAATATTGACTTAGAAAAAGATTTCGGCGGTTTGTTGTAGTAGTAGATGATTTTCATTGTTTCTTCCACCCCCTGTTTTTAAGGTTCTGCGTGTGCGTTTCATATTACACCAAATTGATGGCAAGGGCTAGGTTTTCCTTGTCATCAATTTTGTGTAATCGAATCGATTAAATTGATGGCTTTGGCAAGTCGTTTTTCATGATTTCCGGATAATATTTCAAATTTCTTGTTTTCTTTAGTCAGTCTTGTGATAAAAGTATTATGCATCCATTCCCTTATATGTTCTCCATCTCTTGTCCCATCCTGAATAAAGGGGATATCTATATCGGTTAAAAGATAAAGATTATATTTTCTGTCTTTGGATATTGCTTCAACTTCTTTTGATCTGAATCTAACGTATCTTTCGTGCCAGATACCGGTAGCAAAGGCATCAGTGTCGCAAATAAGGACTTTATGGGCTGTTCGGGCAAAAAGATCTTCTCTGCGACATTGTTCTCTAGCTATCTCCATAAACTCATCCGTTTGCCATTTATTAGCATCCTGGCGATACATTTTTGCTTCTGAGTATTCACGGCCGTATTCCGGCACCCAGTTTGTCTGATAATGTTGGGCCAGTGCTTTGGCCATAGTTGTCGTGCCCGTCGATTCTGCGCCAACAATACAAATGCGTTTAACGAAATGGGCTCTAACTGGCGCTTCAAGAAAATCAAGATATTTTAACGGATTTGCCCGTATCATGGTTCCTGAACAGGGGATAGCTTCTCTTTTTAGATCAACTAGCACATGTTTACAGCCCATATATTTAGCCCATCTTTCTCCGTATTCTTCCGAAGTAAAGGCTACATCTGGGGTATAGCCTAATAATTTAATCGTATAATCTGCCCAAGCTTTTGAATAATCATCGGGAAATTTATCTTCTCGAATATCATCATCTATGAGCAGGACATTTGCATCGGGATGGATTTCTTTAATCCACCTAGCTCTTAATTCTCCGGATATAAACTGATCTTTTTCCGCGCAAACGAGCACAGTCAAACTCTCAGTATTTTTTAGGGCTGTATTTATTAAATAATGGTGGCCTTTGTGAGGAGGATAGAATTTTCCGACCACAACCCCAGTTTTATATTTTTTGTTGTTCATGCTTATAAATTTTTGACCAGCTTATTAATCCACGCGTAGCTAATATCAGAAATATGAAATAGAGAATTGAGACAAGACGGACATCTTTGGCAAAATAGAGCCAGATACCGATTACATCCACTAATATCCAGAGATACCAGCATTCTATCTTTCTATGGGCCATGAGGATTGTTGCGGCGAAGCTCAGTATGGTAGTAAAGGCGTCTAGGTAGGGGAATGAGGCAGGTTCAGGAAAGTATTCGGCAAAATATATATGAATATTAGAAGTAAAATATCCCAATAGGATTGTGCCGAGTATAATTATGATAAAGTATATTAAATTATTTTTTTGATTATTACGGCTTATGCTCAATTCTTTTCCATCGGTTTGATTGGTATTGCGCATATGAATCCAGGCCCACCAGCCGTAAAAACTGGTGATAAAGAAATAGATTTGTTCAAAAAGATCGGAATAAAGATTGATTTGATAGAACATAAATCCGAATAAGATAACTCCGACAATGCCGATAGGCCAGTTCCAAATGTTATTTTTAACTACCAGATAAACGCACCATAAATTAAATATGGTGCCGAAAAATTCAATATAGCTCATGGGATAGCCTAAAACGGTGAAAAATATATTGTTGATACTGAATAGGTCGTACATAGCTTTGATTAGGCTAAAACTAGCTTTAGCCATTACTTAGTGTATTAAATACACTATATCATTAAGCACTATTTAAAGTCAATAGTGGATAAAAAAGCCATCCTTGCGGGGATGGCTGAATCCGGATTATAGAAGTATGGCTCCGGGATATTGCCAGTAATATCGTAGATGACCGTCAGGGAAGAAAATAAGGTTTCTCATTTCTTCTGCTTCAGGTTGAACGGTTAAGCATTGATTAAGGCAGATGTTTTGTCCATGTAGATCGTATACCATCGCGCCATGAGTCAGTTTCATTAAAGGCGAAGCTTCTTTTTGAAGATATGTCCGAATGTCGTTCAGCTGATATTCTAAGAGATGGTGTCTATTTGTCCAATCCCAAGCTTTTTGATTTTCGGGATGTTCCGGTTTATTTACCGGAGTAATCGTAAGCTGTTCAACCTTGTTTGATTTGGCAAATCTAATTAATTCTTGTAATTTTTCTGCATTATCAATAAAACCGTTAGCGGCGATGCAGGTTAATCTTACTGAAAAAAGTTCCGTGTGCAAGATTCTTATCAGGCGTGGCAGATCTAGGGGGTGGGCTCTATATGGCGTATAAATCTCTTTATTTTTTTCCGGATCATAATGAACTATTGAAACGGCGACGGTAGTCATACCTTTTTCATACCAGGTACGAAGATGAGGAAACTCGGCAGACGATTTATCTGCTATAACAATTCCATTTGTTTGCAGCTCAATTAACGGAAATTGATATTTTTCCATCGTTGTGAGATATTTTGTAATTTGATCAGGGAATAGTGTCGGTTCTCCCTTACCGGTGAACATAGCAGTAGTCACTTTGCTTTGACTTGCCAATCTACAGGCAATATCAAAATTACGCCAGTTTACCCCAGGCTCTTTCAATTCGACTCCTAGTGGAGGAGTCATCTTTGATACGCAAAACGGACAGCGGGCATTACAGGCTTCGCTTCCGGCAATAATGCTGAATGTTTGGATTTTCACTAGACAACCCCCTTGTCAAAGGGCCAGAGAAACTTTACATATTATACTAAAAGATATACCAAAGTCAAGCTAGAAGAACTTTTTAAGTTCTGTCGGTTTTCTTGACTTGAATGCATAGAGTTTGGCCGGTCTTTGGCGTTCGCCTTTAAGTATTTTTTTTGTCGGTTTAATAAGGCCAAGAAGCATGAATTTTTTCCTGAAATTTCGTTTATCCAGTTTTTTATTCAGTATTATTTCGTATGTTTTTTGAAGCTGATTGAATGTAAAAT
>Ga0209541_10014677_pt1 | contig 11785 bp, 10 predicted proteins | sample RifCSPlowO2_01_FD_184027 | JGI IMG/M metagenome (GOLD analysis project Ga0209541, IMG submission 184027) | Groundwater microbial communities from Rifle, Colorado - Rifle CSP2_plank lowO2_0.1 (SPAdes) (version 2) | ecosystem: Environmental > Aquatic > Deep subsurface > Groundwater | place...
GAATTGACACCTACAACAAAGATACTTGAAAACATAAAAAAATGGAATAAAGATGTTTTTCTTGTGGGTTTCAAGGCGGAATACAAGGCAGCTGAAAAAGAATTGATAAGAAAAGCCTTTGAAAAGCTTAAAAAAAGCAGTGCTGATTTGATAGTCGCAAATGATGTTGGAAAAGAAAGCAGGGGTTTTGGCACAGACACAAATGAAGTGTTTCTTGTTGATAAAAACAGCAAGGTTATGCATATCCCATTGCTCCCGAAACAGGAGGTAGCAAAGAGGATACTGGACAAGGTCATGGAGATGCAATGAAAGCCAGAGCTTTTGCGCCTGGAAATGCAAGCTGCATATTTAGGATATGCAGCGACAAAAACCCAAGAAAGATGGGCTCTTTGGGTGTTGGGTTTACAGTCAATAAAGGCGTGACAGCAGAAGTTCAGCTGTCAAAAAAAACAATTATCAGGTTCAATAAGAAAAAAATCAGTATCCCGACAGTAACAACCGTTCTCAATAAGTTGACAGATAAGAATGTCTCTGTTGATTTCAGCTCAGGGCTTCCGTTGGGCATGGGTTTTGGCTTAAGCGGGGCATGCGCCCTGACAACTGCATTGGCTGTTGACAAGCTTTTGAATTTGAAAAAGCCAAAAAAGGAGTTATACATGATTGCACATACTGCCGAAGTCATAAACCGCACCGGCCTGGGAGATGTTGCCGGCCAGATAAACGGCGGATTCCTGGTTAAAAGGACAAAAGGAAGCCCGCTGAAAGCAGAACGGCTGAATGTAAAGGAAAAGGCTGTATATTACAAGCTGTTTTGGAAATTGGACACAAAAAAAGTTATAACCGACAGAAAAATAAAAGGCAGGATAAACAAAGCAGGTGACAATGCGTTAAAAAAAATAAGAAAGAGCATAAGCCTGTCAGAGATTATAGAGATTTCAAAGATATTTGCTGAAGAAAGCGGGCTGCTTAGAAACAAGAAAGTAAAACAAGCCATAAGAGATATTGAAAAAAATAGCGGCAAAGCCTCTATGATCATGCTCGGCCATGCGGTGTTCAGCAGCATTCCGTTCAAAGGGTGCAAAAGATTGAGGATAACACAAAACAAAGCGAGGTTATTATGACAAATATACCAAGCTCGCATCCAAGGGCAATCTCCTTAAGGACAAGGGAAAAGATAGCTGAAGGTGTAGGAAAAGGCATTGCCTCAATACACGGTCTTATAGCCCACGGCAGGGGCGAAGCCTTTGACTACCTGATTGGGGAAAAAACACAGCATTTTGCAGAAAAAGCGATAAAAGCTGCTGCAGCGATGCTTCTTCTGGCAAAAAAACCTGCAATATCAGTCAATGGGAATTCAGCAGCTTTGGCAGGAAAAGAGCTTGTGAGACTGTCAAAATTGGCTAATGCGCCTCTTGAAGTCAATATCTTCCATGCCAGCAGAAAAAGGGAGTTAAAGATTAAAAATTTTTTATTTGGATTAGGTGCAAAAGAAGTTTTAATGCCGGGAAATGCTGTTCTGAAAGGGCTGGATCACAACCGCAGATATTGCAATAAGGAAGGCATATTTTCTGCAGATGTTGTTTTTGTTCCGCTGGAAGACGGGAACAGGTGCGAGGCTTTAAGGAAATCAGGCAAAAAAGTGGTAACAATAGATCTAAATCCTTTGTCAAGAACAGCGCAGAAAGCCGACATTACAATTGTGGACAATATAACCAGGGCAATGCCAGCCTTGTTGAAAGAGGTAAAGCAGTTAAAAAAGAAAAAAGATGCTCATTGGAAAAATATAATAAAGGATTATAAGAATAAGGACATTCTTTCAGAAGCAATAAGTTGTATAAGGAAGCTCAGATAATATGCTTCAGAATCTCCCTCAGATCCTTCTTTGTGATTATTACATCAGCTATCTTCTTCAGGTTTTCATCCTTCGGGTCAAAAGCAATTCCCAGGCCGGAAGCCTGCATGACATCAATATCATTGAAATGGTCCCCTACAAAAACGCATTCCTCTGGCTTGATGTTTTCCTTCTCAACAATATTCTTCAGGGCAGTGGCCTTATGTTCAATGTCAAATGAGGTCGGCTGTACATCTGCAATGAAGCCCTTTCCATCAAAAATGATCTTGTTGAGGAAGACGTAATCAAAAAACTCCCCATAGTTTGGAAGCAGGGTTTCAAGGATGACATTGATAGAGCCGGAGATGATGGCGAGCTTCAGGCCGTTCTTCTTCAGCGTTTTCAGTGTATCAACCGCGCCGTTCATCAGGCGCAGGTTCCCCATGGCTTTCACCATGTCCTTCCTCCTCATGTTCTTTTCCTGCCACATGAGGATATCATGCCTGGCCCATTCCTCATAGCTTATCTTTTTTGCAAAATAATCTTCCCTTGCCTTTTCCCTTCTCTTGGCGTCTGTCCCGAACGCCTTATGGAAAATCTCCCATGAATAGGCAACATTATCCACCAAAGTGCCGTCGACATCAAAGCATACCATCTTATATTTCATGAAAAGCAGGGAATATCGCCTGATTAAATAGTTTTCCAATTATTATGCTCATGCAAAACATTTAAATAGTCCCCACAAACCACAGAATGCGGTGATATCACATGGCCGTCGTCGGATTTAATTTCAGCAAGATCAATGTTGAGCGCAAAGAGGCTGCAAAGGGAAAGATCAGCATAAGCAACAATGTTTCCATAACAAACATAGAGCAGACCAATATCCCGTTGGGAAAGGAAAAGCAGAATGCCCTTAAGTTCAGCTTTGAGTTCACATCCAAATTTGACCCTGAGATAGGCAATATCATGCTGGGCGGAAACCTTCTGTTCCTGGAAGAGGATAAGAGGATAAAGGAGATACATGCAAACTGGAAAAAAGACAAAAGCGTGCCAAAGGACATCATGAGCGGCATCCTCAACACAGTGCTTTCGCGCTGCAACATCCAGGCATTGATCCTTAGCCAGGAAGTCAATCTTCCGCCGCCAGTTCCGCTGCCAAAGGTCAGGGTAGAGACTCCGGAAAAGAATTACATCGGGTAAGTTTTCTCTCGTAAGGCAAACAAAAGATTTATAATATTTTATCCGTTCAATGTGCTACTTATGACGGCTAAAGAAGTTACGCTGAAGGTTGCAGAGGCAATACAGGACGATGTAAATAAGGGCATTGTCCGCATAGATGCAGCCCTTATGCAGGGCATCAGCATCAGGGTAGGGGATATTATAGAGATTGAGGGCAAGCGGAAGACAGTCGGCATTGCTGACCGCGCCTATCCCGGGGATATCGGCCTCAGCATCATCCGCATGGACGGAATTGTCAGGAAGAATGCAAGGACAGGCATCGGCGAGCAGGTAATTGTCAGGAAGGTAGAGGTCAAGGAGGCAAAGAAAGTGACAATTGCGCCTGCGCGAAAAGGCATCATAATAAGGGCGTCTCCTGAAATATTCAAGCAGGGATTGCTGGGAAGGGCCATTGTCAAAGGTGACATTGTCTCTTTAGGCGGAAGCAGGAGAAGAAAAACCGCCTTGACAGACAACCCATTTTTCGAGGATGTATTTAATATTCTTGACGAAAGCATGATGGGCTTCGGCTTTGGAGATATCAAATTTGTGGTGGCTGACACAAGCCCAAAGCAGCCGGTTATTATTTCTGACCAGACAGAGGTCATCTTCAACCCTGAAGTTGTTGAGATTGAGGAAGAGCAGATTCCAGAGGTTTCGTACGAGGACATTGGCGGGCTGGAAAACGAGATAAAGAAAATCAGGGAGATGGTGGAGCTGCCATTGAAGCACCCTGAAATTTTTGAGAGATTAGGCGTTGAAGCGCCGAAGGGAGTGTTGCTGCACGGCCCTCCTGGAACAGGAAAGACGCTTATGGCAAAGGCAGTCGCAAACGAGACCAATTCCCATTTTATCCTGATTAACGGGCCGGAGATCATGTCCAAATATTACGGCCAGTCAGAAGAGAACCTTAGGAAAAAATTCCAGGAAGCGGAAAAAAACGCCCCTTCCATCATCTTTATTGACGAGATAGATGCCATTGCATCAAAAAGGGAAGAGACAAGGGGGGAAGTGGAAAGAAGGGTCGTTGCCCAGCTGCTGGCATTGATGGACGGCCTGCAGAGCCGCGGAAAAGTTGTTGTCATCGCAGCCACGAACGTGCCGAACATCCTGGACCCTGCATTGAGAAGGCCTGGAAGATTTGACCGCGAAATAGAGATAGGCGTGCCTGGCAAAGAAGGCCGCCTGAACATCCTGAAGATCCATACCAGAAACATGCCTTTGTCAAAGGACGTTGATTTGAAAGAGCTTGCAAATATAACCCATGGTTTTGTCGGCGCTGACCTGGCTTCACTGGCAAAAGAGGCTGCCATGATAGTTCTCCGCAGGGTTCTGCCGGATTTAAGGCTGGAAGAGGAAAGCCCTATTCCGAAGGATGTCCTGGAAAAGATGCATCTCTCTCAAGATGATTTCAAAGAGGCCCTAAAGACAGTAAGGCCCTCTGCCTTGCGCGAAGTCTGGGTGGAAATACCCAACGTCAGGTGGAAGGATATTGGCGGCTTGGGTAATGTGAAGCAGGAGCTTATAGAAGCAGTGGAATGGCCGTTTAAGTATCCGGACGCATTTAAGCGCTTGGGGGTTAAGCCGCCAAGAGGCATTTTGCTGTATGGCGCCCCTGGTACCGGAAAAACATTGTTGGCAAAAGCAGTGGCCAAAGAGTCAGAAGCCAATTTTATTTCAGTGAAAGGCCCGGAGCTTTTAAGCAAATGGGTTGGGGAAAGCGAAAAGGCTGTCAGGGAAATATTCAAGAAGGCCAGGCAGACAGCACCTGCCATTGTTTTCTTTGACGAGATTGATTCCCTGGCTCCAAGGCGCGAGGCTGGCACAGACAGCCATGTAACAGAACGTGTAGTCAATCAGCTGCTGACAGAAATAGACGGATTGGTGGAGATGAACGATGTGCTGGTGATTGCAGCCTCCAACAGGCCTGATATAATAGACACTGCCCTGCTAAGGCCTGGAAGATTTGACCGCATGATTCTTGTACCTGTTCCTGACGAGGGAACAAGAGTTGAGATTCTGAATGTCCATACCAAAGATATGCCCATAAGATATGAAGAGGCCTCGATTAAGCCTGATAATAAGCAGGGCAGAAAGACAAACATTGCCAGCAAAATGGCAGCAGATGAGCCAATAAGGGATGAAGACTTAAAAAAATCTCCTAAAAATCATGATATCAAAATCGAGCCTAAAAGGGATGCATTCCTGCTGGAGCTTGCAAAAAAAACAGAAGGATATGTGGGAGCAGACATTGAAGCCGTCTGCAGAGAGGCAGCTATTCTGGCATTGCGCAAAGACATGAAAGCTACAAATGTAGCAATGGTGCACTTCGAAGAAGCTCTGAAAAAGATTCCTGCCTCTGTAACCAAAGAGGTAGAAAGCGCCTACGAAGACCTCAGGGGCCAGTTCACGGCCGCAAGGGGCAAGCAGATGAAGGACGAGAAGCCTGCTTATTTCGGATAAAAAAGATAAAATTTACTTAACGTGTTCTTGGATGATGGTCAAATCCGGTTTTGGTGATTATTTGTGCATTAAAAAATATTTTTTGAGCGATAGTGCCAGTACAAAAATTTCGGCACGAAATTTTTGTTATGAGCCCATTCTCTATAAAAAGGCATATTTGGCAATGCACCATTTCCCCCATATAGCAATCCTAACAATAAGATTTATATAATTACGAACTTCTGGATTAATGCATGAACCCAAAGCCAGGCGATATTGTAGAAGTTATTACTATGGAAAAGAAAGTAAAAGGCATCCTGATGCCAAAGCCTGAATTGTTCGGGGAAGATACTATTGTTCTCAAATTGGACAACGGGTATAATATAGGCATTGACAGGAAGAAAATAAAGGAAATCAGGGTTATTGAACAGTATAAGGAAAAAAAGGATGCAAAGGATAAGGCAAAGCCGAACAAAAAGCTGCCCGCTGTTTCCATACTCCATACAGGAGGCACAATTGCAAGCAAAGTTGATTACAGGACAGGCGCTGTTGTCTCCAGGTTCACTCCTGAAGACATGCTGGATATGTTCCCTGAACTCAACAAGATTGCAAATATACGGAGCAGATTGGTCTTCCAGATGTTCTCTGAGGACATGGAGCCGGAGCATTGGCAGGCACTCGCAAAAGAGGTGGAAAAAGAGCTCAAAGAGGGCACAGAAGGAGTCATCATCACCCATGGTACAGATACAATGCATTATACCTCAGCTGCATTGTCATTTATGCTGCAGAACCTGCCAATTCCTGTCTTATTGGTGGGTGCGCAGCGAAGCTCGGACAGGGGCTCAAGCGATGCTGCCATAAATTTGATTGCGGCAACCCGTTTCATTACCCAAACGGATTTCTCTGGTGTGGCCATTTGCATGCACGGGACTTCTGAAGACAAATGCTGCTATATCCACCAGGGTACAAAAGTAAGAAAGCTGCACACCTCAAGAAGGGATGCCTTCAGAAGCGTAAACGTATTCCCTTACGCCAAGGTATTTGATGACGGAAAGATAGAATTTATTCGCACTGATTATGCCAAAAAGGACAAAAAGAAAAGATTAGAGTTAAAAAACAGCCTAGAGAAGAAAGTTGCGCTGATAAAAATTCATCCAGGAATAGATTGTAAGGAATTAGAGAATTATGCAAATTACAAGGGGATAGTATTGGAAGGAACCGGGCTGGGGCATTTGCCTGTTACTGCGCTGGATGATGTGACAAAAAGCCATAAAGAAAACCTGGAAACCATCCGCAGATTAGCAAAAAAAATCCCAGTTATAATGGCATCCCAGACAATCTACGGCCAGGTCAACATGAACGTCTATTCAACCGGCAGGGATATTTTGGCAGCCGGAGTGGTTTCAGGCGGGGATATGCTTCCGGAAACAGCTTTTGTAAAGCTGGCATGGGCTCTTGGGCAGTCAAAAAATATAGAAGAGGCAAAAAAGCTGATGCAGCAGAATATTGCCGGCGAAATGGCAGAGCGCATTGACGAGCGTGCCTTCCTGTACTGATGCAGACGATTAAGGAGTTACTGAATAAGATTAAATGGGATAAAAACGAAACTCCTGAAAGTTACGTTCTTTATTACGAAGACAGGATAGAGAAACAATTAAAGCCAATAAAATTCAAAGATGTCAAAAGAGTTGAGGATAATTTTCTGGTGCTTGAGAATGATATGGAAGAAACCTATATCCCATTGCACCGCGTGAAGAAAGTGAAGACAAACGGCAAAACCGTCTGGATGCGATAGGTTAATAAATTCTTATTCGCTGACAAACAGGAATGCAGGAGATAACGCCATATTACCAGAAGCACATCATAGTGTGCCTGAACGTCCGCGAAGACCCTTCTAAAGACAGCTGCGGGACAAAGAATTCAGAAGAGATCCACAAAAGGCTGAAAGACTATGTGAAAGAGCACGGATTGGGCAGGAAGGTAAGGGTCTCCAAATCCATGTGCCAGGATTTGTGCGCCCATGGGCCTATTGTTTCCGTCTATCCCGATAACGTAGTATACAGCAAAGTTACGCTGGAAGATGTGGACGTGATCATAAAAAAGCATATCGATACCTTAATAAATTCCCGGATGGTTTCAGGCAAAGATGGAAGAAAAAATTGATTACAATGGAATGGGTTTCAGATGCGGGATGGAGATCCACCAGCAGCTTTCAGGAAAGAAGCTGTTCTGCAGCTGCCCGTCCATAAACAGTGCTGAAGAGCCCAAAATCAGGGTTGAAAGGAAGTTGAGGGTGGCAGCAGGCGAGCTTGGAAAGACAGATGTTGCTGCTGAGTACGAGGCAAAAAAAGGGAGATACTTCATCTATGAGAGCAGCCCTGAAGATACATGCCTTGTGGAGTATGATGAATGCCCGCCGTATCCTCTCAACGAGGAACTGCTGGACGCAACATTGATGATTTCTTTGCTGTTAAATGCAAACGTTGTAGATGAAGTTCAGGTAATGAGGAAAACAGTGATTGACGGCTCTAACACCAGCGGATTCCAAAGGACAGCATTGGTTGCAACAGACGGGTATGTGGAGACATCAAAAGGCAAAGTAAGAATTCCTACAATCTGCCTCGAAGAGGAAGCTGCCCAGAAAGTGGAAGAGGCCCAAAAATATGTACGATACAGGCTGGACAGGTTAGGCATTGGCCTGGTAGAGATCGCTACTGCAACAGATATCATGAACCCTGAGCATGCTAAAGAAACAGCTTCTATCATAGGGATGATATTGCGCAGCACCGGAAAAGTCAAAAGAGGTCTGGGGACAATAAGGCAGGACGTGAATGTATCAATTTCCAGAGGAGCAAGGACTGAGATAAAAGGCTTCCAGGAGCTGAAGTCAATGCCAAAAGTCATAGAATACGAGATAAAAAGGCAGCTGAAAGAGATAGAAAAAGGAAAAAAATTGGCAAGCGAAGTGAGAAAAGCAGAGCCAGACATGACAACCTCTTTCCTGAGGCCTATGCCTGGCGCTGACAGGATGTATGTGGAAACAGACATTCCGCCCATTAAAATCAGTGAGGAAAGATTAAAGGAGATAAAGCTTCCAAAACTGCTGACAGAGCAGCTCAATGAAATCCAGAAAAAATACAAAGTGAGCGAAGCAACCGCAAAAGAGCTTGTAAGCAGGGAAAGCTTCGGGGATTATGTAAAAAGATTCGGAAATCTTGATGCGCAGTTCATTGCCAAAGTGCTTATAGACATCCCGAAAGAGATTCGCTCGAGGTTGGGAATAGATACTGCCAATTTGCAGGAAAAAGACTTTGAAGAAGTGCTTGAGCATGTGGACAGTAGCAGGATTACCAAGGAGGCTGCTCTGGAAGTGTTGGCACAGAAGGCAGAAGGCAAGAAGATAGATTTGTCCAGATTCAAAAGGGCATCTGCAGGCGATGTTGAAAAAGACATAAAGAGAGTGATAGACGAAAAGCCCGGCCTTAGCATAGGCGCCTACATGGGATTGGTAATGGCTAAGTACAGGGGAAAGATTGACGGAAAGAAGGCAATGGAAATTCTGAAGAAGTATGTAAAATGAACAAAACCCTCCAGCATAAACTTGTCAAGAACCACCCATCACAGATGGGAGGAATGAAGCGAAGCTTTTCTCCATACCTATGTAGGATGGTTCTTGAGCATGCTCAGAATTTTCCAAGCACTGTGTGTGAATTCGCACCGCCAGTTATAGACTGGAGGGAAAATTCTGACATTTTATACCTCCTCCAGATTTCAGGATTGGTTGGATATGAGCAGGAAATACGTGTATTCTTTTGAAGAGGGAAAAGCAGGCATGAAAGCCCTGCTTGGCGGCAAAGGAGCCAATCTTGCAGAGATGACAGCATTGGGCATTCCTGTGCCTCCTGGCTTTACGATTACCACAGAATCCTGTGAATTGTATTACAAAAACAGCGGGAAATATCCGGAAGAGATTGACGAGCAGGTTGAATTGCACCTAAAACAGCTGGAAAAGAAGATGGATGCAACATTCGGCGGCATTGAAAATCCATTGTTGGTCTCTGTAAGGTCAGGCGCTGCTGTTTCAATGCCAGGGATGATGGACACCATCCTCAATTTAGGCCTGAATGACAGGAACGTGGAAGGGATGGTAAAAAAGACAAACAACCCGAAATTTGTGTTTGATGCCTACAGGCGCCTGATAAACATGTTCGGCGATGTGGTCATGGACGTGCCTCATAATCACTTTGAGGATATTCTCACAAGAATAAAGGAAACAAAAGGCGTTGCATTTGACATTGAGCTGGAAGCAGAGGACTGGAAAAAGGCAGTGGACGGGTACAAGAAAATAATAAAAAAGGTTTCAGGGAAAGAATTTCCGCAGGATCCCAAGCAGCAATTGAAGATGGCTATTGAGGCTGTTTTCAGCTCATGGAACAGCAATCGCGCCATTGCATACAGAAAAATCCATGACATCAAGGGATTGGCAGGAACAGCTGTAAACGTCCAGGCCATGGTGTTTGGGAACATGGGCATGGATTCAGGGACTGGAGTAGCTTTTACAAGGAATCCATCAACAGGCGAGAATCATTTCTACGGCGAGTATCTTGTCAATGCCCAGGGAGAGGATGTCGTGGCCGGTATACGCACCCCTGAGCCGATTTCACAGCTGAAGAAGAAATTCCCAGAGGTGTATGAGAAGCTGGAGAAGATTTACAAAAAGCTTGAGCATCATTACAAGGAGATGCAGGATATTGAGTTTACATTCCAGGAGGGCAAATTGTACATGCTGCAGACAAGAACAGGAAAAAGGACTGCACATGCCGCATTGAAGATTGCAGTTGACATGGTTGAAGAGGGGTTGATAGACAAAAAAACAGCTGTCATGCGGATTGAGCCCAAGCAGCTTGAGCATCTGCTGCATAAGCAGCTTGACCCAATAGCCAAAGAGAAAGCCAAAGTTATCGCAAAAGGCCTGCCAGCATCTCCTGGAGCAGCTGTTGGAAAAGTTGTATTTACAGCAGCCAGGGCAGTAGAGATGAAAGAAGCAGGAGAAAAAGTGATTCTTGTCAGGACAGAAACATCTCCTGAAGACATCCAGGGCATGGCGGCTGCAGAAGGCATACTCACTGCCAGAGGCGGAATGACAAGCCACGCAGCTGTTGTTGCAAGGGGCATGGGAAAATGCTGTGTAGCAGGATGCAATGACATAAGCGTGGATGAGGCAAACAAACAGTTTAGTATCAAAGATCTTGTTATAAAGGAAAGCGACTGGATTACTATGGATGGCTCTAAAGGGGAAGTGATGCTCGGCAAAGTCCCGACAATGGACCCGAAATTAAGCGGTGATTTCGAAACATTCATCAAATGGGCTGATGGCTACAGGAAATTAGGGATAAAGACAAATGCAGATACGCCGAAAGACTGCAGCCTTGCGAGAGAGTTAGGGGCTGAGGGAGTGGGGCTGTGCAGGACAGAGCACATGTTCTTTGATGGCGACCGCATCAAGGCAGTAAGGGAGATGATTCTTGCAGAAACAGATGAAGGAAGAAGAAAGGCCATCAATAAGTTATTGCCCTACCAAAAAGGGGATTTCATCGGCATTTTCGAGGCAATGGATGGTCTGCCTGTTACAATCCGCCTTTTGGATCCGCCTCTGCACGAATTCATGCCGCAGGAAGAGAAGGACATTAAGGAATTAGCCATTGAAATGAAGGTAAGCGCAGCTCGCTTGAAAGAGATTATCAGCAGCCTGCATGAATTCAACCCGATGCTGGGCTTTCGCGGCTCAAGATTGGGAATAATCTATCCTGAAATCTTTGAGATGCAGGCGAAAGCAATAATAGAGTCTGCAATAGAAGTCAATAAAAGCGGAAAAAAGGCAGTTCCGCAGATTATGATACCATTAATCGGCATTGCCAACGAAGCCAGGGAGCTGCATAAGGGCATAAAGAAGATAGCAGACGAAATAATTAAGGCATCCAATGCAGAACTGAAATATAAGATAGGCACGATGATAGAGCTGCCAAGAGCCTGCATGATAGCAGACAAGCTGGCAGAAAGCATGGAATTCTTCTCATTCGGAACAAATGATTTGACTCAGACCACATACGGCTTTTCAAGGGACGATGCAGGGAAATTTATTTCAGGGTATATTGAGAAAGGCATATTCGAGAAGGACCCTTTCCAGGTGCTTGATGCAGAAGGTGTGGGGAGTTTGATGAAGATATGCATAGAGAAAGCCAGGAAAACAAATCCTAGAATAGAGCTGGGCATCTGCGGCGAACACGGCGGCGA
>Ga0209541_10014684_pt1 | contig 11782 bp, 10 predicted proteins | sample RifCSPlowO2_01_FD_184027 | JGI IMG/M metagenome (GOLD analysis project Ga0209541, IMG submission 184027) | Groundwater microbial communities from Rifle, Colorado - Rifle CSP2_plank lowO2_0.1 (SPAdes) (version 2) | ecosystem: Environmental > Aquatic > Deep subsurface > Groundwater | place...
CATCATACAGAAGCTCAAGAAAGAGGGTTTTGAGACCAGCGAAGCCATGGACGGCGAGTCCGGCGCCAAATTGGCCCAAGACGAGCATCCTGACTTAGTTTTGCTGGATTTGATTTTGCCGGGGCTGGACGGGTTTGAAGTTCTGAAGCGGCTCAAACAAAACGCCGGCACCGCCTCCATTCCCGTAATTATACTTTCCAATCTCGGCCAGAAAGAGGACATGGATCGCGCCAAGGGTTCCGGAGCGGAGGATTTCATGGTCAAAGCCCACTTTACCCCCGGCGAGATTGTCTCCAAGATAAAATCAATTCTGCAAAAGAAATACTTTTGAATTGTGCTATTTCAGAGGCGCTTATGTCCGAATCGGAAAAAATAACTAAACTGAAACAAATAATAAAAGAGGAAGTTTTTGTCAGCAAGACAGAACAGAAAATTATCTCCCCCTCCGGCATGGAGTCAAATTGGCTTTTTGATTTCAGAAACATTGTTCTAAAGCCAAATCACCTCAATCTGATAGCCGAAATTTTTTTCGACCTTTTCAAAAAATCCTATCCGTTCCAAGTCGGGGGCCTTGAAACCGCGGCCATTCCGCTGATTTCCGCCGTTGTTATGAAAAGTCGGGAATTGGGAATACCTGTCAATGGATTTTATATTAGAAAATCCAGGAAAAACGATGGCCTTCAAAAGGCAGTCGAGGGCGCGCTCGGCGATGAGAAAATCATCTTGGTTGACGATTTGATAAACAGCGGAAAATCTTTCATGAAACAGCTTGAAATTCTTGAGAAAATGGGCAAAAAAGTCCAGAGCATTTTTACACTGGTTAATTTCAGGGATTTGAGAGATTATGCCTTTTTACAAGAAAAAAATATCAAACTTGTTTCGCTGGTTGCCCTTCCGGATTTGGGCATCCCTTTTTTGGGGAAGAAAAAGGAGCAGCCGCCTTTAAATAATTTCGAGGCGGTTTGGCATTTTCAAAGCCCCGACCCAAACTATTTTTATGTTGTGCCAAAATCAACGCCGGTATTGGATGACAAGAAGATTTATTTTGGGTCGGACGGCGGGAATTTCTGGGCCTTGAATCAGGCGGACGGCCAAGTGGCTTGGAAGTATAAGGTTGGCTGGCACGCCAAAGGAAAAAGCATTTTTTCCGCACCTGCGCTTTACGGGGATTTGGTTTATTTCGGCGCTTACGACGGGAATGTTTACGCCCTAAACAGGGATACCGGCAGGCCGAAATGGATTTTTATGGAGGCGGACTGGGTGGGCTCCTCGCCGGCGGTGGCGGAGGATTTAGGACTTTTGTTCATCGGGTTGGAGTTTGGTTTATGGAATAAGCGTGGGGGAATAGTGGCTCTGGATTTAGAAACCGGAGAAAAAAAATGGCAGTATAGTATGTCGGAATATATTCATTCCTCTCCGGCCTATCTGTTCAAGAAGAAGGCGGTGGCTATAGGCGGCAACGATAAGACCGCCTACCTTTTCAGGGCGAAAGACGGCAAGCTTTTGTGGAGTTTTCCTACCCGGGGCGAGATTAAGGCTTCTTTTGCTTTTGATGCAGACAGAAATCTCATCTTGTTTAATTCTTTTGACGGCAATCTTTATGCTTTGGATGCGGACACCGGACTTTCGGCCTTCAGCTTTAAAATGCAAGCCGGAGCTTATTCCACGCCCTTGGTTTTTGGTAACAGGGTTTATATTTCCTCTCTGGATAAGAAATTATACTGCTTGGACTTGGACCGGAAGGGGGAGCTCGTTTGGTCGTTTGACGCCGGCGCCAGGATTTTTTCTTCCCCGATAATGATTGAAGGCAATGTCTTTTTTGGAGCCAATGACGGGGGATTTTACGAAATAAGTTCTGAAACAGGAAAACTGGCAGGTCTCTTTCAAACCACGGAAAGAATTACCAATAAGGCGGTTTATAACGCCACGACTAAGAAGTTTTTCGTTTTAACTTACGCTAATGAAATTTATTGCCTTTCCAAAAGAAACACTGTAAATTAGGGCTGACAAAGGCTTATCATGTCTTCATATGTTTCTTTTTGTCTTATGCGCTTAATTTCGCCGCCCTCTTTTATTAAAATGACGGCGGGACGCGGGTGAATGAATTGTTCTGACCGCGATATTGAGTACGCCCCGGCATTGGAAAATAAGATTTTGTCGCCTTTGTTAAGACGGGGAAGATTAATTTTTTTACTAAGATAATCAGATGAAATGCAAGAGTTTCCGACGATATAAGTGGAATAAGTTTTATTTTTCAGGCTTTTATTTGTTTGTATAAGTTTTATATGTCTCTCGTCTGATAGGGACTTCAATATGGAAGTTTTATTCGAATCAATGGTGGCAATTTGTATAGAATCTGAATGTTTTTTCGCTTTGAATAATATATTCGCAAATAAGTGACGAATTTTATTGTCATCTTGAGATGACTCAACAAATTTAGAATTAACAACTGCCGTAATAAAAGTACCGGCTTCGTCAACAAGATATCGACCGGGCTCTACAATAAGGCACGGCTTTTCGTTGGTAAATTTCTTATTTAAAACATTAGTAATCCTCTTGATATATTCATAAATATCGGGGACATCCCAGATAATTCTCCGCCTCGATCTGGCTCCGGGAACCAAAAATCCTCCCCCGAAATCCAGGTACTGAACAAAATCTCCCCATTTTTTTTCTATGGCCATTGCGCAATCAGACAAACGTTCAGCAATATCTTCATAATGACTGGGCTTTATCACAGAGCCTAGATGTATATGAAGTCCCGCGATTGCACATTGAGGATATTTTGTTTTAATTTCGTTGACGAAGCTTAGAATTTCGCCGTTTTCCAAATTAAAGCCAAAACGTTGATGAGAGAAAGGACGAACAGATGTATTTGTTCTTATTCCTATTTTTATTTTTTTATTTTTTAGTTTTTCAAAAGGAAGGGAGAAAAATTCTTCTCGATTATCAATATTGACGATAGCGCCGCCCACCAGAGCTTCTTCAAGGGATTCATTTGATTTATCTGGACCGTTATAAATAATTTCCTCATGTCTATAGCCCAATTTCTTTACCAGCCAATATTCAAAACCCGAAACTACTTCGGATAAAGCTCCGCAATCTTTTAAAATTGAGATTAGAGCGGGTAAATAATTCGTCTTGACCGAATAGGCAATTTTGTTTTTGGGATATAATATATCTAAAGCGCCTTTGATTTCCTTGTACCTAGTTTTTATGATACTTTCATCAAAGACCAAAAGCGGGGACCCATAATCTCTTATAAGCTGATTAATAGATTCTTTATCCAGAGAATGAGTCGGTTTGCCTCTAGCTATTTTATCTCTCAACATATTGATTAGTATATAAAGATTATCATATTTAATATAGCCGCGAAAAAGGAATGAAAATTTTAATCGCTGGTCGCTATGGAGGTGAACATGCGCTTGCATGGAAACTGCGCCAATCCACGAAAGTAAGCAAAATCTATATTGCCCCCGGAAATGCAGGCACTGCTAGTTTGGGAGAGAATATTCCGATATCAAAAACTACTGAAATTATTGAATGGCTGAAAGTTAATAAAGTTGATTTAGTGCTTACTGGTACGGTTTCATATTTGAAAGATGGGCTGGCGGACGAAATCGAAAAATTAAAGGTGCCCTTTTTTGGGCCAACGAAAGCAGCAGCCCAAATTGAATGGTCGAAATCGTTTGCCAAAAAATTTATGCAGAGAGAGGGAATTCCAACCGCTGCATTTGAAATTTTCTCTGATATTGAGCGGGCAAGAGAGTATGTGAAAAATCAGCGTTTCCCGCTGGTTATAAAAGCAGACGGCCTGGCGTCCGGACTCGGCACAATCATTGCCAAAAATCTTCAGGAAGCCGAATTGGCTTTATATGATCTAATGGTAAAAAAAATATTCGGAAGAGCGGGCGAAGTTGTCGTTATTGAAGAATTTTTAGAAGGACGAGAAATATCCATACATGCGTTTTGTGATGGCGACGACGCCGTTCTTTTCCCCGCATCTCAAGATCACAAACGACTTTTGGACGGCGACATGGGACCAAATACCGGAGGCATGGGAAGTATTACGCCGGTTCCCTGGGTAGCGTCTGAAATAATGGACAAAATTAAAGAAAAAATTGTGCTGCCAACTCTTAGGGGACTCAAAAGGATAGGAAGGCCGTTTATTGGTATTTTGTATCCGGGAGTCATAATAACTCCAAATGGGCCAATGGCTCTGGAATTAAACGCGAGGTTCGGAGATCCCGAAACCCAATCATATATGCGGATTTTAAAAACCGATCTGCATGAAATAATCGCTGCTTGTATTGAAGGTAAGCTAGATAAGGTAAAAATAGAATGGGAGAGTGGTTCGGCTTGTTGCGTTGCATTGGTCTCTGCCGGATATCCTTCAGAAAATTATAAAATTGATGTTCCTGTGTTTGGTCTGGAGAGATTAACTACAAGCAATCACACATTGCTTTTTTACAGCAATATAAAATGGAGTAATAATCAATTGATTACTAGTGGTCCTCGGGTTATAAGCGTAAGTTCTACGGGATTGACTTTAAAGGAAGCAATAAACCGCGCTTATCAAGGAATAGATAAAATTCATTTTGATGGCATGTATTATAGAAAAGATATTGGCGAGAAAGCCTTATTAAGATTAAAACCAATATAGTGATATGATCGAACAGCAGAAGATAGATCACCTGATCTTTCTTGAAAAAGTTTTCTCAACAAATTTGAGATTCGGAGATTTACGAGGAAACAAGAACTTCATTGACCCATTTTTGAATTATTTATCGATTTTGGAGGAATCACAGTATTGGCCGGAAGATTTAAGAAACGAAATTAGATTGAGGCGACTGGAAAAATTGATGTCTTACCTGTCGAAGAATTCATCTTTTTGGGCTGAATATTTTAAAAAAAATAATTTTGATTCAAATACCATTGATACTCTTGATAGATTGGATTCATTGCCGATATTGCGGCGCGCGGATTTACTAGAATTTGGTGAAAAAATATATGTTGTGAATGATGAAAATAAAGACTATATCTCTTCTCAAAATTCAAGCGGAACGTCAGGAATACCTACGAAATTCTTATTTGATAACCGGGAACAATTGACCGCCGCATTTGCATTGCAATTTAGGCACCCATTTCTTATGAAGCTTCCCTTAAGAAATATGCTTGAGAGGAAGTTTATTGTTATGTTAGGAGGAAAGGGAGCAGCATACTTATTGGCGAAAGACTTCGTTGTGAAAGTTTTTCAAGTTGCTCCGGCAGATCTGGAGGATAAAGATATACGCCTTTCCATATACAATGCCATAGAACAAGCACGACCCACCTTGCTTATTAGTTTTCCATCTCTTCTAATAAAACTTGCTCAAATGATTAATGAAGACAAAATCTCTTTACCGCTTTTAGCAATACAACTGAGCGGAGAATCTATTTCTGCTGAAGACAATGTTTTTTTACAGAAGATATTTAATGTCCCGATAGCTAATTTGGTCAGCAATAGCGGATTGGGCGGAGCGATAGGATTTGAGTGTGGAAAGCAGTTTGGCGTATTTCATTTAAATGCAGAACAAGTGATGCTCGAATTTATAGATGAAAATGATAAAAAAGTTCCTTTGGGAAAAGATGGGGAACTTACTATTACTTCATTAGCATATAGCGCCACCCCCCTATTAAGATATGCAATCGATGATACGGGAAATTTTCTCACCACCAAATGCGTCTGCGGTAAAACCCTGCCAGTTTTTAATTTTATCGGAAGAAGAAATAATGAATTTATTTTACCAAGTGGCAATCGAATAGGGGCCTTACATTTTTATATAGCGCTAGCTTATGCTCAAATTCAAAGATATTCAAAACAATTTCAAATAATCCAAGAAGATAAGAATTTGTTGCGTTTGTTGATAGTGCCTAAAATGCGACCAAATATAACCCATGAAGCGAAATTTCGTTTGGCACTAACGAAACTTTTTCAGAATGAGAAAGTCTTTATTGAAATTGATTATGTAGAAAGAATCCCCGAACGAGGCCGTAAGCCTGTATTTTTTATTCCTCTTTCCCAGGATTAGTGAGGAGTATAAATAAAAAGTAGGCTGAGTTATTATATATACCAGCCTACTTTTTTTATGCGCATAGACCTTTTTCGGTCCTACTCATCTTATTAGGACGACGCCTCCGGGGACGGGTGGCAAGGTATGTTTTTTGAGCTTGGTTTCCGTTTTAACACCACCACCGCCAACCAGTTGATCGCCGTAAGACTCCACGACGCATTTCTCACCAGGATCATAGCGATAGATCCATTCGGCGACACTAGAGCTGCCTATTAGGCCTTCTCCTCGTATTGTAACCACCCCCTTTTTTACCGCAACTACTTTGTAATTCACCGTTCGGGTATAGGTTCTTCGCGCGCCAGGGGGGTTCACGGGATACGTCGCTTCCCAGCTTACTTGGAGAGGGAAGACCAGGTATCCTATGTAGTCAGGCAATATCAGCCGCTTGATACGTGCCGCGCTACTCGGTTGAGTTGGTGTAGTCTTCTCGCTGTTTATGACCTCAAAGACTTCAAGCTCTCCCGCTTTGTACACCGCCTCGAATTCACCTTCTAGGATATCAGAAGTGGAGGCCCCTTTCGTGGTTGCTGTGAACTCCCAGCGCTCACCTTCGACAAATTTTGGCAATTCGATCTTTGGCATCTGTTCTTTTGGAATTGCCTCCTCCGGAATATCCCTTGGACGCAGTATTTCCCTCTGATCGCCAAAGGCTATTCCCGCTGATGTAAAAACGAGTGCCAATACGGCGCTAAAAATTATTTTTTTCATAGTTCCTCCTTATTTTGCGAACTTGTTGTTAAACACCTATCCAGCCGTCATTTTCATCTTATAGTATATACCTTGCGGTTTTTTAAGTCAAGCCCGTGATCGCTGAAGTACTTCCTGTATAGGTTTGCCTAAAATTGCGTTTTTTTTCTCAAAACATATATCGGGAAATATTCGGAGGCGTAATCGGACGCGGTTGCGCTCGTTTCCAATAAAAATTCTTTTAATATGGCATCCATAAGCTCGTCTTTGGTTTGAGTGATGAACGGCAAGCCCACTTCAGCGCGCCTTGAGACCATTTTGACTACTGACCTCAAGAAGTCTAGCTCTTTTTCATCTTGGGTTTTATATTGCAATATCTCATCAACTATTATGTGAGGAGAGGTGGTTTGAGTTTTTCTGTCTCTTAGGCGGTCTCTTAGTCTGTAAAGCAGGGCGAACCTTTGTTCGACGGTGTTTTTGAAATCTTTTGAATATAAAATTTCTTCAATGATTTTTTCAGGGTCTTTATAGTCAAAATTTGTATTGCATATATACATTCTTCCGATAAAGTTTCCTTTTTGTTTCAAGAGTGACGAGATTTTTTTTACAAATAGCGGTTGCTTGCTTGGTTCGATTTGCGTAAACACCATATCTCCCATTATGCAGTCGTAAGATTCGGGCTCAAGCGGCATTTCTAACCAATCTGACTTTAGCCATATCTCGTTTTCAGGATTAAGGTCAATACCTAATTTATTAAGGGCCTGTAAACTATTTTCAATCGCAGTAAATGAAAAATCCGCTACGACATAATTTTTGAAGCCCGCTTCGCTTAATAAATGACGCAATAAAGGAGTGGAGCCCAATAAAAGCACTCTTTTATTATTTCCTCCGTCCGTTAAATATTTTTTGTAAAGTCTTAGGTCGTCTTCGGATGGATTCGCCGGCGACACGCGCAGATTCCGCGTATAACCGTTGTTATCCCAAAATAGCCTAGATTGTTCATGATGGGGGAGTTTACTTGCTAAAATTTCTGTTATAAGCCGCCGAATGTTTATTAGGTCTTTATTTGAAAACCATTGCAATATCGAATATATTAAACGCATAATACAATTATATTTAGTTTGTTCCAGAAATTACAATGACTAAAAAAGAAAAGGAGATTTTGACAGGGAATCCATTTGACTCATTGCCTCAAACGTTTAATTTTAAGAATTTATTAGGCAATGAGGTTTTCATTAGCTGGTTTTTACCGAGGCTGAAATTAATAAAAGAAATACAGCGCTGGCCCCAGGAAAAAATTAATGAGATTACTGAAATAAGATTAAGAAATTTACTTGAATGTTTAAATAATAATTCCGCCTTTTGGCGCGCGCGCTTTAGTAAATATTTTTTAAATATCCAGTCTCCTGACATTTTTTCTGAACTGCTAAAATTGCCGGTTATAAACAAAACAAAATTAGTTGAATGGGGGGATGAAGCGCTTATTTTAACCGAGGGCGCTTTGATTACTGATTATTATACAAGCGGAACTACGGGGGTTCCATTAAAAGTCAGAATCAATGAAGCCGATATCATTAGAAATGAGTTCGTATACGTTTTTGAGCCTGATGTTTTTGAAGTTCAGAATGTCCCCGAACTCTTGCGCCGGAAATTCATCCTTTTGCTTGGGAGGAAATCCACGGGGCAATACGTCCCCTACTCGGAGTATTTTCCCCTCGATACCTTTTCTTCTTTAGGCGACAAAAAAACAAGAGAAAAGATTTATAGCAAGATTTTTAACGATTCTTTGATTTATCTTTTTGCGTATTCTTCAGTGATTCTGGAATTAATGAAATACGCGAGAGAAGATGGCGTTAAGCTCCCTGTTATTGCCAATCTTTCAGGTGAAGGTGTTTCGTCCGAAGAAGAAAAATTTATATACGAAACAACCGGCATCCCCATAATTTTTTCCTATAATTGTAAAGAGTCCGGCAAGGTTGGAGAAAAATGTCCAGTTAATATCGGCAATAATTTTTATCATATTTATCGAGAGCGTGTTTTGGTCGAGATCATTGGTGATGACGGCAGACAACTTGAAAATGATAAAGAGGGAGGCATTGTTTTAACCATATTGGATAGGACAGCAATGCCGATTATCCGATATTCAACTGGGGATAAAGGCAAAATTTTATCGAAATTATGTTCATGTGGCAGATTGGCGCCGCTTTTGGAATTAGCAGGACGGAAAAAAGACGTCATTTTACTGCCTGGCGGCGATACTTTTAGCGTTCTCTTGTTTCGCACCCTTTTAGTACAAGAAATCGGGTTAGCAAATATAGTAAAATTTCAAATTATACAAAAGGCGGCAGATTATTTGCAAATTGATTTCATTCCGCGAAAAAAAATTTCTTTAGAAAAAATAAAAATTATCGAAACGATATTGGAGAGCACATTAAGTAACAAAGCTAAAATTAACATTCGGGAAGTTGAGCAAATAGAAAACCATCAGAGCGGGAAAAATAGAGTTTTTGTTACATTAGGGGAATACGAGAAAAGTGATATATAAAAAAACAAGGCCTTCGGCTGAAGGCCTTGAATTCAAAATCGCTGCGCCATTCTTTATGAAACCTTTTTTAACGACACACTGCCAGTTGTGCTTCTCCCATCCAATACACTCTCCTTACGGAGCAGGGTATAAGTGTGGGTATTTCCGGAACGGGGAAGGTAGACTTCAAAGCTAACCTTATTGCCTTCCACCATTCCGCTTACGTCGCCGAACCACCGTCTGCCGTCTGGACCTGTTTGAATATTTGTGCCGATGACCTTGTTCCCATCCACCACCGTCAAGTCAAGTTCGGTAGTCCAACCCGAACTTCCTCTGACAGCGAACCACTTTCCGTTCAGCCAGTTGTAGTCGGGATTGCCGGGGGGGAGGTGTGTTGAGCAGCCTCCCAGGATTACCAGGCACAGGGCAAAAAGAAACCTTTTTATAAGAACCATAAGAACCTCCTTACCTAGATTTGACTAAATTATAGCATATATCAATAAATTTTACAAGGGGAATGGTATTTAGTTATAAACAACCATTTCTTTAATATTCTTGTGGGTATGCAACATTAAGCGCTATCATCATGATATGGATCAAGAGCCCCAAAGACAGGAACTGCCTGGGCGCTTAACGGCCTTTAAGGTTCCCTTATTGTTTCTGCTGGTAATACTGATTGGGGCCGCTGGGTTTTATTTTTATACATCTTATGAACCTCCGGTAAATCACTTGATAGAAGGAGCGCCTTACTATGGCATATTTAATTTATTTCAAGAATATTCCAGCCCGGCAACAACAATTGCAACAATTCTCCGTTACTTTAATGACGAAAGGGTTTCATTTAGAGAACTAAATGATGAATTCCGGGGTCCAAGATACGACAAGGATAATTTAACGCATTTTCAAAAATCGTTAAAATTTTTTGAGGTCCAAGGGTATAATGTTTTCAGCATCAATCTTAGAGAGAAAAATTTTGAGGGTAATGAGATTAACGAGATTAAGAAGTTCATTAAAAAAGACATTCCGGTGATTGTAATTCAGCAGAAACGTTTGGACACCCAAGAATCTGATATAGAAAAGTCCGGATGGCGGGTGGTTATCGGTGTGTTTGATGACAAAAAAGAAGTAATTGTCCACGACCCATACTTAGGAAATAATTATATATTATCTTATGCCGAATTTATAAAATTATTTGTCCCGGGTGCGTCACGAATGCTCGTGGCTTGGCCGAAAGATACTCTGGCGCAAGATTTGCCTAAACCAGGAAATGGTTTACCTTATTCGGAAAGATCAATGGTCATGGAAAACGCATATGACGTCATAGGGGCTGCGGGAAGAGCGAAAGCGGCTGCCGCTGCGTCGGATGTTTTGTGCGATGCACAGGCCGATCCTACCCCAGATCAAATTAGCGAATATATAAGGTTAAATAAAGAATCTATTCAATACAGAGATGAGGCAATCAATAATCCGGCGTTTAAGATTATGCCGCCCATTTTTCAATTTAGAAACAAATTATGGAAAGCGAAATCTCTTATGCGTATCGGTGAATTATCAAAAGCGCGCGAGATAGTGATAAATGAGCTTATTCCAGCAAACAAAGATTTGGATAAAACAGTTGAAGGATTTGAGTTTGCGGATGGCATACCCGATGTCACATCAATACGATCTGATAAGCTTATTGATGGCCAGATGCCATTTGTGTATGAGTTATTAATGTATTTGTATTGGTATGAAGGCAGATACAAGGAAGCCATCAATGCTTATATGCCGTATTTTAAATTGGATCCCGATGATAAATATGCATTAAGAATACTTTCTGAGTTACGCAATCATATATTGGAAGAAAGAATTTCACAGGATATTAAATGCATGGGCGGGAGGAGTGTGATAAAATAGAAAAGATGAAGAAGTTTTTTAGATTATTTAAATATATAGCATTAAGCATAGTTTTTGTCGTTTTTGCCTTCTTGCGCTGGGTTTCGGGAGGTCAGTCTAGCGATTTAGTAGATCACAAGAAATTGTCTAAAGACGACCTTAAGAACTCATTACCGCACTTTCCCGAAGTAAATGCTGATGTACCCGGCGGTGACGGCGGCGGTGACGGCGGCGACGGCGACGGCGGCAGCAGTGGCGACGGCGACGGCGGTAAGTGAAATTTTGTTGTAATTGGATTTTTTTAAAAAATGACATGAACCCACGGCATGTCTGGCTTTCAGTTTTCGGGGTTTTGTTGTTCGGGTTTTTATTCCCAATTCCTCTGGAAAATTGACTGTACAAATGCCATAATGTTTGAATGAAGGCGGAGATTCCAAAATTTGTAAGGCCGTATCTTTGGTCATACAATATATCCAAACTTGACTTCGAGAAAGACAAGAAGAGAATTATTACGAACATTCTGAATTACGGAAACAAGGAGGCCACTGACTGGCTTTTTTCAACGTTCGGAAGAAAGGATATT